>Ga0209630_10001962_pt1 | contig 20779 bp, 17 predicted proteins | sample COG_01_FD_184745 | JGI IMG/M metagenome (GOLD analysis project Ga0209630, IMG submission 184745) | Pelagic Microbial community sample from North Sea - COGITO 998_met_01 (SPAdes) (version 2) | ecosystem: Environmental > Aquatic > Marine > Neritic zone/Coastal water | place: Helgoland, sampling... | reverse complement strand
CTTGTACAACTACCTTCGTACGTACGTGTACAACATAATGAAGTCACATTTATGATAGATATTCTATCTTATCATACTTCGTACGAAGGTAGAATACTGTACGTGTACATGTACGTACAGTGTACACTGTACATCTGTACACGTAGTATTAGGGGTCAGAACAACGTAGTATCAAAATCGCGTTTCAAGGCTCAAATCGCAAGTTTCAATCATCGTGCACGCGCTCATCGATCAATTTGAAGCCGGATCAGCATCTGGCACACCTCCGCCGGCTGGCGCAGCCGGGACGACGGCCGAAAGCGAACCAAGCCCCCGAAGAAGGACGCGCCCTCTCTAAACTCTCGTGGTAAGATCCCCGCGCAAAAAAACAAGGCACGTTGCACTATAAAATCTCTCTCGCGAAGCCTCCGAACACGCGCGTCGCCAACGCTTGAATCTGAAGCTGGCACTCGTCGGTTTTATTTCGCGGGCCTGCAACTTTTTTCCGTCAGATCTCACCTCGTCGACTTCGACGGAGACCCCAGGTCGAGGAAGACTCTTTCGCGCCAAACAATGATTGGTAACGTTGATGTAAATGACCACGAGAAGCGAGTTCGGTTGTTTTATTGAGATGCTTACACGAAAGAATTCGATGAACTCGGCGCTAACGCTCATTCGCCGAGATCTCGCGCGATTCCACAGGTGTCCCCGCGATGCCTCAGCGCGCTACTTCGCGGTCAGATCACGTCAGATTCTTGACGGTAACGATGCCGCGTTCTTCTTTGCAATCGCATTCATCACACGTTTTCGGTTTGCACCGCGAGTTTGGAGACTTGGTTCGTTGAAGGGCGTCGTCGCGTCGTCGCGGCGTCGCGGAGGCTGTCCGCGGCAGAACCTTCCGCGACGCCGGCATGTGAACCACGGATATGAGACGATTTGAAAGCGTAGACTTGATCGATCAGCGCGCGCGGACGATGTTTTGAGCCTGAAACGCGATTTTGATACTACGCGACCTTGATTCCGACCCTGAAATCCCTGATCCCAGATACGTACACGTACGGAAGTTGTGTACGTGTACAGCTGTACACATAACGCGTTGTACAGTATCATAGGTTCAACCCTTTAAGCTCCGTCAATATTCAGGGCTTAAAGGGCGTACTGTAGGCCAGTACAGCACGTGTACAGCTGTACATGTACGTGTACGTGTACACGTGTACACGTACCTGTAGCCGGATTTTCAGCATATGTTTTTGAAATTTGGTTTTTGAAAGGACGCAAGTTGTCCTTTCTCTACAGGGTAAGTCAAGTCCACTTCAAGCCGCCCAAGCAGGCGAGGTGATGAATGGCGCTCACGTCGTTGACATCTGCAAGTTGCGGAATATCACATCCTCTCCCGCGGCGTCGTCTTCGTCTCCGCGACCTCAGTGCTTCAGCGCGTCTCCTATGTCGATGAGGCTGCGTCGGCTGGCGAAGTCGCTGCGGTCCTCGTGTGTCGCCGCGATCACACCCGCTGCCGCCGCCCCCGCTAGTCGCATTAAGGTGCAGATATCCTCGAGGGCATCTTCCACTGCGCGATCGATAGCGCTGGTCGCGCCGTCTGTGCGAAGTCTCCGGGGGCTGAGCACGGTGTACTCGTCGTTGTCTATCTTCCAGGGGAAGAATCCCCAACGACACTTCTCGACCTCACCCGCTGCTACCGCGAGCGCTGTTGCAGCGGGGGGTGAAGAAAGAGAAGCATCAAATTCATCCAACGACGCTTTCGTCGAAGAAAAGCGCGTGGCTAAAATTGCGGCTGCGTTAGCAACCGGAAGTTCCTCCGAGTACGGCTCTGGGTCAATCCAAGTATTGAAAGGTACGACTGTTTGCAACTGTCTTCACTCCTACGCGACTTAGTCTATCCTTCTTTCCAACCAGAGGAACTAAACCGATGTCTTTTTTTTACGTTTTCATTTGACCATATCGAGCGGACTCGAACCGGTCCGGAAACGACCCGGTATGTACATCGGGAACACGTCCACAAAGGGTTTACATCACTTGGTGTGGGAGGTTTTAGACAACAGCGTTGACGAAATCCAAGCTGGTCACGCCTCCGTGATAACAGTCGTGCTCGAACCTGATGGTTTCGTGAGTGTCGAGGATGACGGCCGGGGCATACCGACGGATGTGCACCCTGCCACTGGAGTTTCATCCCTCGAAACAGTGCTAACTGTGCTACACGCAGGTGGTAAGTTTGGTGGTGACGAGAGCGGGTACCACGTCAGCGGCGGGCTACACGGCGTCGGTATATCTGTCGTAAATGCGCTTAGTGAGGTGCGGCTCCATCCTGCTTGTCCAATGGTTTCTACTCGCATTTGATCACCCATGTGACACCTCTGTCATTGATGACTTTACCCATCGTTCTTGACCCTTTCACGAGTTATGCGAGGTCACAGTTTGGAAAGGAGGTAAGGTGTTCACACAGGCTTTTAGCCGAGGATACGCAGTAGCAGATATGACGGAAAGCTTCGAACCGGGCGCGGATGGGAAGAATGGAACACGGGTGAGATTCAAACCGGATCATCAAATTTTCAAAGAAAAAGCCAGTTTTGACCCAAACATAATCATCAGTCGCATGAAGGAGCTAGCTTTTCTGAACAGCACAGCGACTCTGAAGTTTCGCATCCCTGTCGATGTGCATAAGAAAATGACCAGGAAGAAAGCGAACGTTAAGGAGGACAGTGTAAGTGACGGCAGACTCTCCAAGGACACCCTCGATCACGAAGACACAGACAAAAATACCTTTTTGTACGGGAGGGATCCCTCCAGATCAATACCTGACTCAAAGGAACACGCGCACATCATTACAAAAGGTGGAATAGAATACGTAGAGGAGATCTTGTCTTTTCCCGGCGGCCTAAAAGATTATGTTGTCGACTTAAACATGGGAAGCGAGACGCTACATGACCCTATAACGTTCAGGTCAGAAGTCGAAGGTGTTCAAGTCGAAGGTGCATTGCAGTGGACGAGAGAAGCATTTACGGATACAACTTTAGGTTATGCGAATTCCATAAGAACGTCGGATGGAGGGTCGCATCTTGACGGTTTGAAATTCGCACTCACGCGCACGGTGAATGCCCAGGCGAGAAAAGCGAAACTCTTGAAGGATGGCGATTCAAACTTGGGAGGTGAGCACGTTAGAGAGGGATTATCTGCTGTTCTTGCTGTTTGGGTTCCGCAACCAGAATTTGAAGGACAAACGAAAACTCGGCTAGGAAACCCGGAGGTAAGAAAAGTCGTTGAAGCGGTCATAGGGGAACAAATCGCAGAACATCTAGAATTTTACCCCAGCGTCTTGCAGAGTATCTTCAATAAGGCGCAGCAAGCAGCAAAAGCGGCAGAGGCAGCAAAACGAGCACGAGAACTCGTCAGACGCAAGTCCGTCTTGCGTTCCGGTTCTCTTCCTGGAAAGCTGTCCGACTGCAGCAATAGTGATCCAGATATTAGTGAAATATTTCTCGTCGAAGGGGACTCTGCGGGAGGCAGCGCGAAGCAAGGCCGGGATCGGCGTTTCCAAGCTGTCTTGCCCCTTCGCGGTAAAATACTTAACGTAGAACGGAAAGATGAGTCATCTATGTACAAAAACACGGAGATATCGTCCATGGTCACGGCGTTAGGTTTAGGGTTGAAAGGGGACGACTTCGACGAGTCCGCACTGAGGTATTCCAAGATTGTCATCCTGACTGACGCGGATGTTGATGGTGCGCACATTCGGACGTTACTTCTCACGTTTTTGTACCGCTACCAACGAGCTCTTTTCGAACGAGGCAAAGTATTTGTTGCAGTTCCCCCGCTTTACAAGGTTGAACACACAGATGGTAAAGGCGGGGGGAAGAGATCGATCACGTACTGTTATGACGAAGTGCAGCTCGCGAAGTTGTTGAGCTCGCTCCCTGATGATACGAAACGGAGTATCCAGCGGTTTAAAGGTTTAGGCGAGATGATGCCTGAGCAGCTCTGGAATACAACGCTTAATCCGGAATCGCGACTGTTGAAGCGGTTGACCGTGGACGACGCGGCCGAGGTGAACCAGACATTTCAGCTTCTGATGTCGGATAAAGTTGCCCCACGAAGGGCGTTTATCGAAGAGGAAGGGCCGAAGCTGGAGGCCATAGACGTTTGAAACGAGCAAGCGTGGAACAACATACACGTACTTTAGGAGGTTCATTCTGTACGTGTACAGCGTTGTATGTTCGAATCCCCCCGTTCTGCCCGAATATTTGGTTGCCGAGACCAGGGGCATTTCGTCTGTGACGTCCTATGAGCTTTTTGGCTTATCTATAGATATACGAAACGTCCTGTCTTGTTGAAGTACACGTGCATATTATATAGTGTACAATTTCCATGTGTTGTTGGAATCGAACTAAAATTACACACATAGCTAGCTAGCTAGTCTGTTAGGGCTACGTGTAATGTCTACGAAGGTACCTTCGTAGTATCTACCAGGTGGGAACAAACTACGAAGGTAACGCGATATTCTACAGTACACGTACGGCTATTATCTTCGAAGATAGCTATTTCCGGAAGTATCTTCTGGGCCTACATAAAATGCTACCGAAGGTACGTACGAGCTACGTACGTAGCTACGTACGTACATATTCATGTCAGTTCTACGTACATAACGAATGAATGAATAATGCACTTCCGGTAGTACGAAGGTACTTCCGTACGACTACATACGTAGCTACATACATATATAAATATTATTACTTCCATAAAGTAATTCAGTAAGTTGTCAACTTACCTTCGAACATATGATACGTATACCTTCGTATGTTAATATAATAACTGTACTGCGGAGGTAATAACTTATAATTATTTATTACCTTCGAAGGTACGTAGCTACGTACTATCGTACTTCCGTACTTCCTTATTACTTTTGTTCTTCTGTGCGTGTACCGGAAGTACTTAATAGATGTACCGAAGGTATCAATGTTTACCACCTCGAAGGTATGAATAGACTGTGCGTACACGTAGAAGTCACGTAGACAACTAGCTAGCTAACTTCGTTCGGTACGAAGGTGCGAAGGTAGTCAAGAGACATACAGCCATACACGTACTGTATTTTTTCGTACTTCCGTATTTCAGTACACGTACGTATAGAATACCTTCGAAGGTACTTTCGAAAGTACTTTCGAAAGTACTTTCCACAAGGTGCCAACGAATACTCTAGCTACTACGTAGCTACCTAGCTAGGAAGTACCAGCCGTATCTTACTCGCTGTACGAGGCTATCTACTACAACTTTGTAGTTTCTAGCCGTGCTAGCTAGACCCTAGCTATCTACGTCGGCGCCCTCTCGTACTTCCGAAAGTACGGATACTACAACTAATATAATAATAATAATATCTTCATAAACTTTATTTATATATTTATTTATCATATTATTATTATTTTAATAATTATTGTAACCACTTTGAAAAATGAGGGTAAAAAAAAGGTAAAAAGTTTACCCTGATTTTACCCTGTAGACTTTACCATGGTAAAATCAACATAATTTTACCCTGATTTTACCCTGATTTTACCCTATTATTATTTACCGTATCTCTAGTGTTGAAAATGTATTGAATTCCTTCTATGCGCCGGGCTATTCGCCCACCTAGCCGGCTTATTTGACAACATTTTAATTCAGTTCACTGCAGTGCTGTTCATCCATGTGTTTTTCATCGCCGTCTCCATAATGAAAGACACCTTTATATTGTACACTTCACAGTGGATCTGATCTCTCTGTCTCCGAACCAAGTCGACCCAACTCCACCGATATTTCTTCAGCCTCAGCCACCATACCTAACTTCAGGTACTCGGATATGAGTAAGCGCAACTCTTCGGGTGTTGCGTTGTATCTCTCCGCAGGATCAAGACTTCGCTTACCTCGCTTTTCCATATGCAATCTCCACTTATCCGTTTTGGCACTGCGTAACTCGGGCGATAGATAGAACCCGTATGCCTTGTCATGATCAGGTAACGCGGAATAAGCCAAGTCTATTTCACCTGAATAAGCCAGGTCTATTTCACCTGAGTCTGTAACAAGGACATATGGCCCCTCGAAAACGTCATGTACAGAGAGTTGATCTGTACTGTTCTGGTCGACTATCGCACATCCAAGTGGGACCTTCAGCTTGACATCTTTTATTTTCTCTACCTTAGCAACTGCACCCCCTCCTTGTCTTAAATACACCTGGGTAGCAGTCGTAAAAATGTTATTGAATAGCCAGTACAAGGTAAGCCCTGCTGGAACAGTAAGTGAGATATATCCTATGAAGAGTGGCAGAAAGTTTAGAAGGAAGGATTGCTGCTCCGTTTCAGCGGTATTTGGATCATTTAAATCCTTAACAGGCGAAAGGATACTCATGCTGACATATTGACTTGCCACAGTCAATATCGGTACAACAAGATAAAGAGAAGCATCGTGCCATCCCAAGGGGGGCTGATAGTTGTCGTCGAGGGGCAAAAGCCAAGCTAGAGAACGATCGGGAGTCGGACCAGCTAGTGAAGGTATAAAAAACCACGGCTCGTCAAACGAGCCGTCGATGGAAGCGTTATTGAAAGCCCTGTATAGACCCCAAACAACTGGCAAAGTGAGCAGAAGTGGCCCACAACCGGCCAAAGGACTAACCTGGTTATCCTCATAAAGCCGATTGATCTCAATGTTCATCTGCTCCTGATCATCTCTATACTTTTCCCGAACTGCGTTTACCTGTGGTTGCAGATTTTGCATATTGAGTGCGCTCTCAACTTGCACTTTCGTGAAAGGGTAAGTAAGCGCCTTAACAACAAATGTCGTGAAGATAATAGAAGAACCCAGCGGATAGCGGACACCAGCATCAGAAAAATACCGTTGCGTAGCAAGAACGAATTCCTCCAACAGATCTGATACGGGGGAAAGTATGCCCTCCATACGTTGTGGACCTGTTATCTCAGTCAGAGCAGAGAGTTCCGCAAATAGCGTGGCGTGCGAGGAATCGACGACAGTGGCGCCGACAGTGAAAGTGGACTCGGAAAGGTCGGCGATTTGCTCGGACGCAAATATGGCTGCAGTGATAACATCAGGTACTATGGTGATGGATTCACCGATATCAGTAGCAGAAATAGCACCACAACTTGCATCAAAGGAACGCGGACGTGTTCGGCGAGAAAGTAGTGAAGTATCACGCCGCGGGCAACCTGTTTGTCGGCCACAACGGTAGAGCCCGCGTGCACCACGGCAAACCAAACTTCCCGAACTGCAACCCTGGCTTGTCATCAAAAACGAGCGAGGGTGTTTCAGCGCAGCGCGATTGATCTTCACGTCCTTAGCGATTTTCAAGTTGGTAAGGACGGAGCAGTCCCTGCATCTGAAGTGTGTTCTGAACGTATCACTGGGCAGTTTCTATAAACTTTCTATATGCAGTTCGCGGGTCGCCCTATGGAAAGTGGCGGGAGGGTCCAAAATGGACCCTCCGCCAGTTTCAAATTAGTCGTGTAAAAAAACGTTGAAAGCGCGTCCTCCCGGTGGGGAAATTTTCATCGCATTTTCATCGGTGATTATTTTTCATCAAGGCTGACTATAGATTCACGATCAAGGGGCAATGATTTCGAAAGGCAAATATCCCACGCGCGCGCGCTTGACTCAGGCTTTTATTTTTTATGATCACCATACATAGCAAATACGAAGGTACTTTCGTACCTTGGTACTGTACCTTATTACTTCCTAGCCCTAAGAGTGCCCTGAGTATTCTCTGAGAATTATAAAAGTACGGAAGTACGAAAGTACTTCCGGAAGTACGAAAGTACACGTGCGTACTTCCGTACGTCGGAAGTACTTTCGAAAGTACTTTCGAAAGTACTTTCGTACGAAAGTACTTCCGTATTATCTTCGTACAATATAAATGTTGTACGAACTCACACATGTAACTCGTTGTACGTGGTGCATATGTTGCTATGTACTCAATCATGTACGGAAGTATCTATTTCCGTACAAATGAATGAAGGTAGAAGGTACACTATGATATTTCCGTACCTTCGAAGATATTCTATTTTCATACTGCACGCTTTACGAAATAAAGTACGGAAGTACTTCCGTAGCCCTAGCTAACTACGAAGGTTGTACCTTCGTAAGAAATACTTTATTTATTTCCGGTCGGTGCTTTCCTCAAGTACAACTTACGTTTTACTCGTACGAAGATACTTTCGTATTTTAATAAACAACTTTACTGTACGTGTATTACCTTCGTACGAAAATATTTTACAAGATAGATAGAATACTGTACACGTGCGTAGTATCTTCGTAGTTGTGTACGTACACGTAGTCAAATACGCATGCGTGTTTATTGTTATGCACGTATGAGACAGATAGATATACCTTCGAAGATAGCTCAGACGGCCACCATTGTTGTTCACGGAGATTCTAATGCTCACACACTGTAAGTGGAATACATATGTTAAGTCAATCAAGCGAACTTTTGACTTTGCCGTCACGAGAACGGCATATCAGGATTCTGTCCAATTTCAGACCTGATTTAATATGCACGGCACGGAGAACAGGTTTTCGAGATCTTCTCTCAAGGAGTGCTAAACTCGAGAAATACCGACTCATCGGTAGTGAAAGCGGCTCTGGTGTAGTCGACGTGCGCTTGGCTAACCGGTATTTCTCAAAACTTTTCCGAGAATATTGTATAGCAGATATGGCCATGTTCAAGGAGAGAAAGATCGGCCTCCGGTGGCGCTCTGAAACGGAAGTTTTGACAGGCAAAGGCCAGTTTTGTTGTGCGAACAGGTATTGTAACAGTTGCAGCTGTCTTGAGAGCTATGAGGTGCACTTTCATTACATGGAAGCCTGCGATGTAAAAAAAGTACTCGTCAAGTTGCGGGTTTGCGAAAGTTGTGCCGTCAAGCTCAACTACGGGAGTACAACAGCTAAAAATAAACGCAGGTTTCTCCAGACCAACCCACGATTATTGATAGCTAGAAAGTTTCCCTCTGATAGAATCCGCAATGATATCGAGTACATACACGCCAAACACGAGGTATTTTGTGACAACAACTGGAATATCAAATACACTGGGTGCTCTGAGCAGGCGCACGAGTCCTTTTCGATGTTGGACAAGTTGGACCAAGGCAAACCACAGAAAACTGTACTTGGGGAGTTTAAGTTCGTGAAATATCTCAAAGAAATGTGTGTGTAGCTATTTCGAGGACTGGTTGCTCAAAATCACATCTTCTTATTTGGACAGAAGATACGCACGAAGGTGATGTAAATTTGTCAGACACCTCACGAGACCAGAGGAGAACATCACGTGAAAAGAAAACATTTTTTAAGAAACAACAGACACATGTGGGTCTCGTCGCGTCCCGGTGCACCGGGCACTTTTTTCGGACCGGAACGAAAATCTTAGACCGTCGTTTATGAGTCATATTTTCCGATGTTAATTTCTCCGATCGAAAATTTGATCGATGAGAATTTGAAAGCGGCTCGATGAACTTTTGAAAGCAACCATCTCCGATCAAATATATGGAGAATTTGACTCAAAAAGCACGGTTTAAAAGTTTCGTTTCAGTCCGAAAAAAGTGCCCGGTGCACCGGGACGAGACGAGACTAACAGGAAACAGTGGACAAGTGCGAATTTTGAATTGAACACGTCTTTGGCTGAAATATAGTAAACCATGCGATCGACGTTCAAAAGTTACTGCTTGATTTCTGATCCAAGCGTGTGACACCGATAGTGAAATATATGCCGGGAATCACACTAAGACGTCTACAAGTGATGCTCGAAGGTTCGTCACCAGAGCACTTGACTGGGCGCTTTTCAATTTGAAGATGTTTTCGACCACCTGATAGTAGAAGTGAGTATTACAAAGAATCTGAATCGTAGTAAAACATCACCTGTAACTCAGTTGAAGTAGTATCTAAACCACAAAAGGCTGTCCAATCATTAGCAATAAGCCCCGCAGATATTACGTCACTGCCTCGATTAACTGTTCCTGCCACAAGGGGGACCTATGTAGAAAACACTTCACGTCAAGCAAACCCTTTTTTTCAAGCGGTTGTTTTACCTGCAAGAGTGCAGAGAGCTCGTCTAGATCTTCAATTTTCGTGTGTGGATGAACAATACCACCCTGGTTCGAAAATGCACAGTAGCTTCCAACTAATATGTTTCCTGCTATTGTCTGCAAGAGATATTGTAAAATAAGAAGGACAGGAAAAACAGGAAAAAGGCAGCACCTGCCGAAAAACTTCGACGCCAAGGACATCAGATACGATTTCTTCCGTTTCTTCGTCCAAATCAGGATGTATGAGAGCAACATAATCGTTGCATGCTATGCAATTACCGAGAGCTGCATAACATAAATTGAACAAATATTGAAGCCGTATGGAAAGCAAAGAAAAGAAGATACCAGAAAGTCTTTCATCAACACGTTGAACTAGCACTTCATCAGGAAGAGAATTTCTAATATGCAGAGCCTCTGAAAAATACGTGCATGAAGTGCATGATATATACGTGCGGAAATCCGAGTTAAAATTTGACTTTTGACCTTGATCGGTAGTTGAATTTGGCAGGAGCACTCCATTTTTATTTCCTTGGACCTTTAAGATGACTAGTCTTTCACTTTGATTGATGCAATGAACTGCTTACCTACTGTCATCCTACCAACAAGTCTAGTTCCGGCGATACTAGTCTTCACGACTGGTATATCGTTTGATAGCTCATTTTGAAACACGCTGAGGTGAATTATGTCACGTTTTCGAGAAAAAAATGCGAAAGTGTTTCGGAGTTTACCTGTAGAAGTTCTCAGAACCACCGACAGCCGTTAAACAGTACGCGTTTGTCAAGTTTGCGAACACCCCGATATCATTGCTGAGTTTAAAGAAGTCAAAGTTGCACGGAATGAAACGATGCAAAACTGCTCGAGTGACTGACAGACCAGACCTGTTCTCATACTGATGCCGAACTGCCATTTCACCGCGAGTGGCCGGGGACAAGGGCGGTAAAAGAAGACTGGATGACAGGAGAAACTATGAAGAACACTATGGCGATTCAGTGGCACGGAATCATCTTCGGAATCTCATAGTTCTTTTTTGAATCACTTACCGTTCAGAGCTTATGGATGTCGTCGTCGGCCACTGAAGTTTCCGCAGCTTCTCACTTACGGGAGAATAAAAAAACGAACATATTTGTACCTTCGTACAAGTTTTGTACGCGTACTGTACACGTACGTGTACAGTACGTGTACTTGTACAGCTGCATAGTGCACAGCTGCACACGTACGTGAAAAAAACGCGTTGTAGTACACTCTCTTTCCGGATGTACAACGCATAGGGATAGGGCTATGGTAGCCCTATTCACGTGGGCCTATGACGGTCCTCTCAATAGGGCTACAGTAGGGCTACCTAGAAATATATCTAGAAATATGGTGACCGTAAAACATGAAAGCCTGGGTTTTGAACTCATATCAACGTGGCCTGCGTGTACAAATTTGTAAATAAATACGAAAATATTTTCGTACTTTCGTACGAAAGTACGGAAGTACACTTCCGTACTTCCGTACGTGACTAATAACGATGTGCAGCTGTACACGTACACGTACTGTACAACGTTGTACAGCACGCGTAAGGCGTAACGTTGTACGACTGTACACGTACTTTGTACTCAACGAATATTCTAGTTGCAGGGCTACAACTAACGTTGTAAGGAACGAAGTACTTCCGGAAGTATTTCCGTACATATTACAGTACAGTAGTCGTACAGTACACGCACAGTACACGTTTGTAAACAGTTTTATTGCCGAAAAATGGTAATAAAAAATACTTCCGTACGAAGGTACAACAGTGGTACAACGTTGTACTGTACACTAGGGCTACTGTATGAATAAACTATGTAGGGCTATTCGTTGAACGTGCAGGCCCTAGCTCGCTAGCTAGAACAATGCTAGAACGTCGTCATACGTACACTACAACTACTCTAAAAATTCTTCACCTTCGGCGAATAAAAAATAGGCTACGTGTGTTGTAGTTGTTCACTACAGTACGTGTACAACGTACGTGTACAACTACATAATACTCAACGTACATCCGAAAATACGTACGTAGAACTACGAAGGTACATGTACTATCGAAAGTACTGTACAGTACACGTACACGTTACTATTTCCGGAATCTTGTAGACTGCCTTCGTATTAACCATGAAAGTGGGCTAGCGTACTGTTTAGCTTGTACGAAAGTAGTACTTATCCGGGACTACTGTTCCTAATAGGCAGTCGCCTATCGAGGATACGTCGGTGAGTTCCTTGTGCGTGTTATGTGTATTGAATAGTGAGCTGTCGGGTGAACCCCGGCAATCTCTTATCTCTATCTATATTTGTAGTAACAACTTAGACTTGTGTACTGCACTACTGTCGCCTGTCAGAAGTACTACCGGAAGTACTTCCGTACTTATAAATAGTTCCTCACTGTACACAGCTACACACCCTCAAGGATAACTAGCCCTACTGTACATTGGTATTGAAGATAGAGAGAAATCGGCTACGTGTACAGTACAATGAAGATAGATAGAAATGGGCTACAAACTGGCTACATACAGTGCACGTGTACACGTACAGTACACGTACTGTATTTCTAATCTATTTTTACAATGCTACAACGTCGTATGTAGGGCCTACTGTACAACGTTGTACATGTACGACTACTAGCCCTATGTACTTCCGGAAGTACGAAAGTACTTTCGTACTTATTATTCATCAGTACGAAGGTAAGATAACTTACGAATGTAATTACATTCGAAATTACGTACCTTCGTACTTCCGTACAATAGACTATCATAGAATTGCTACAGATTGTACGTGTACGTGCCTTCGAAGGTGAAGGTTTGAAGGTGCCTTCGGTACTACAGTAAGCTACTTTATGTACGTGTACGGAAGTACCGGAAATAGTACACACAACCATAAAAGACTTTATTATTTTGAATAGTACCAGGCTAGTAGCTACCTTCGTAGCTAGTTAGCTACCATCAAAGACCAAAATTGAATAGTAAGTACGAAAGTACGAAAGTACCATACTGTATAGAAAGACTATTAAAACAAAATTGTTCTCCAAGGTGATGCAGTCACCAAGAAAAATCTCAAGTATTCCCCAGCTCTCTTGAAAATCTTTAATGAAATCCTCGTCAATATAATCATCGGGTCTCCTAGGGCTATGATTAAGAAGATGTGAGATTATACTTCTTCACCAAAAAGGGCTATAATACCACACTTTATTATTACCTATCACATAATGTTTAAGCTATCATTTAACACTTTTCTGTACACGTGTATATAGTCGTCCGCGTGTCCATCCATCTCCTGCCCCGTCATGGCAATCGTCTCTTCACCATTATTCTTAAAGTGCTGAAATCTAATATACAGTAAAATGATAAATTTGAACGCATCGACATTTTATCGACGTCATTATAAACAAAATATTGAAGTTCCATTTCTATCTCGATGACATTAACTTGTGAACGCATTTCCCTCTAGCTAGTGAATCGGCTTGTGCAGCCATAATAGCATCTCCATTTGCGTGATTGTGTACGAGTAAGCCGTTTGTTTCTGGATACTAAGACCAGTACGTAGAGGACTACCTTAACTTCTAAATGTGCACTGGGTTGTGTATGACCGATATCGGCTTATTAATATAAAGGGGCGCACGTGTACCTTCGAAGGTACAACTACAGTATGTATTATGTACCTTCGTACGTATCATTTTTCAATAGTGTACAATAGCTGTACACGTACCGTAACGTGCGCGTTGTACGTGTACTGTACTCCGGAAAGCGACGAAGGTACATAGCTACCCACGTACAGTCTTTTATTGAAACATCCGTACACCACACACTTCCAAAAGGTTGCCGCTCACCTAAGTCAGCGCGGCGAAGCCATCTCCGTCTAGCCTGCTTGCTGATGCACGCTTCGTCTATTGTCGTTCCTGCTCACATTCGCCAGAATACACGCGCGGCGAAGAGAAACTCGGCGACTACACGAAGGTCGCATTTTGTGGCCATTTCTGAGAATATAGCCCCGGCTTCCGCGTTCCTTGGATCTCGTCCGATGAACCTCTCCGCTGGGCTCGGCTCCAAAAAAGCTGGTGCGGGCCCAAGGAGTGTAGCCACGATGGGTCTGTTCGGACTCGGGCTTCCGGAGCTTGTCGTTATTGGCGGCGTTGCGGCGGTGCTATTCGGACCAAGCAAGCTTCCCGAGCTCGGTAAAAGCCTCGGAAAAACAGTGAAGAGCTTTCAGGCTGCCGCTAATGTGCGTAGCATCTGTATCTCCCTTACGCGCGGCATTCCGCGTGTCTTCTCGCAATTAGCATCTGTCCGCATATTCACTCCTTGGGAGGACACTCCATTTTGAACCAACACAGGAGTTTCAAGACGAACTCAAGGAGAAAAATGAAGAAAAGTTTTCGCCCAAGGCTCAACAAGAAAACGATGACAAGGAAAACATTTGAGAAGGGATGGTGAATTGAGGCGTGTCTAAGCTATCCTAACGCATATATGGAAAGCTAGCGACCAAACACGATATCAAAGGCTAATCTCCTTTGTTCGCAAGTGCCTGTACTTTGTTCGCAAGTGCCTGTACTCTGCACTTTGCCTTCCGCGCTGCAACTGCAGGCCGTTTTCTACTCCGTGGTGTTGACTTCATGGCTGTATTCACAGCCCGAGAACTAGAGCCATCACTTCTGTCTCCTATGCACGGCTCGTCGCGTCGCTTACCCCTCGGCCGCGACCGCAGCCCTTCCCAGCCTACGACAGCTCCCACTGAGGTTCCCCTCTGTGTGACGCCTCCACAGATACTCGGAGTTCTGGCTTCTCCCCGCGCACTCAGCGCATTTGAGCTTTCAACACCGCATCGTTTCTTTTTCGCTGGGGTATGTACGGTCGTATTCTTACCTGCTCGCACGATACGTATTTCACGCTCTCCTATCTTCCCCCTGTCAAGCAACAATCCCACACGTGAGTCTCCAGACCTTTTGAAAAGTACTAGCGCAATTCCTTTACCCACGCTTGTCTTCCGATCGCGCACGATACGCACCGCCTCGATCGAATTCGAAAGTTCTGGATACTCTTTGCTACGGTGGAAGAAACGGATAATTTCCTCCTCGTCAACTGCATATGGCAGGTTCCCGAGAAATAAACACCGGGAGTGGTCATACGCCAAGTCACTGCCGTGCCTGTTTCCCTTAGAAGTTGGTGGTGTTGCCCGGTCCACGCGTATATGACGACCGTTAAATTCCTGCATGTTCAACTCCGTCGCAGCCATTACAGAACTTGCATTCTTGAACACGATGTAGGCATTCGTACTTTTCCTTTCGGTGTGTAGTTTACCGGTGATGATCTTCCTGCCACGCGGCATCTTACCTTCCAAATCTACAGGTACAGAACGTATACGGACAGAAACAACAGGGCCAAACTTTGAGAAGACAGACTTGAGCAGTTTTGGCTTAGTGGTCAAGGGGAGGTTTCCAACAAATACGGTGCAAGATAGCAACTCATCAGGCGCTTGATGTCGAGGCAACCCAGGTAGGGCAGTGTCCAAACTCGAGCTTGCGGCAAAATTGGAGAGGTTGTTGGAAGCGAAGTCTTTCGAGCATTTATGGTCACAGCCAGAAGAACTGCCCGATTTCACCTTCTCCACAGGGGCAGATGGCAGGCCTTGTCGTTTGCCTCGACTAACATGGTCAGTCATGGTTTCGGCGGCGGCAACACAGTCTTTCAGTCGCCTACTGTCAGACTGCGGTTCAGAGCAGCCCTTTTTTCTTTTTTTGCTCAATCCGTCGACCCGCGCGTTGAAGTCCCCCGCGTCTGAGACACCGTTAGGAAGAGAAATATTTAGGCTCGCGGTGGGTACTGTCTCATGCTGTGCAGATGCCAACGGTGGTTGTGTCAAGCTTTTCTTCTTCGCGCAAATACTCGAGTGGTAAAATAACTTGCTCCCAACTTTCTTTGTCGAGTCGATGTCAAAAGAACTGTCCATATTTTGCGGCAGGCCCGATTCAAATGAATCCCGTCGGAGTGTGGAATGCCCGAGTCTGTAAAGGAGTGTCCTACCTATGTCAGGGCCAGTCCGTCACTTTCACGAAAAACGGGTCGACAGCTGCACTGTGTTACCTTCGTACTTCCGGAAATAGATAGATACTACGCAGGCCGGAGGTGTGACATTAGCGGCAAAAACCCTTTGATCGGCTCTTGCGATGAAAAATACCCTTTCAGCATTTTTGATCGGAAAGCCAACCGATGGGGGGGGGTACTTGGAGGCCCTCACGTAGGTACGCTATTTTGAGTGAGAACGATCGTGCAGTTTGGTACTTTCGTACTTTCGTACGAAGGTATTTTCCCATCCATATGTACAACGTTGTACGTGTACGTGTACGTGTACACGTGTAGCCAAAATTGTGAGCGTAGCCACAGGCACTCCCTTGTCGTCTCCATTTTCGAAAGTACAAAGTACTTTCGTACGAATGTACTTCCGGAAGTACAACGTGTACAGGACGACGCAGAGTAACTCCGTACTTCGATTTGCGCTTTTACACTTGAGGTGTTCCCACCCTCCCATGTAAGTTCTCGTGGAATAGAAAAAGACAAACCCTCCTTGCTGAAGGATGCGAAAAGGGAAAAGAAAAGTTAATGGTGGTATTATTGCGTGCCACCAAGAACCTCAGCACGACCCTGGGTGGAAGCGGGTGCGACTCTAGTCACCAAGGGGCCGTTTCTTTCTCCAGATAATAACCATCAAACCAAACTACGTGTAGATTATGCTGTCGAGTAACATCTTGTTTTTTTCTTACAGTCGATAGAGTGTGGAATCTGGGATCGCCCAGTTGACGCTCTTCCTGATATTTCAAATTGGCCCACCTGGGGTACTCTGCGTGAGCAAATACTTATGCGAGCTGCGCATGTGTGTACACCTACATCTGTACAGCTAGCATGCGACGCTCGGGTTGTTTTTTTTAGCCAATTTTCGCGCTATTTCGTCATGAGCTCACCAGCGTTCTGATTGATTCGCTGAGTTATTTTCTGCTTTTCATATTCCTGCTCAGATTAAAGTAACACACACCTCTTCACTTGACAACGCCTTTGCGGCAGAGGTTTTAAAAATGTCACCCCCTGACTTGAAGTTTATTCAATTTAGTGGCTGTCATCGGCTTTCACAGTTCATCAGCTCACCTGCAACGTGTTGTCCTGTTTTGCTGAGGGTGGAACTTTCCAGTTGTGCTTCCTTACAATTTGTCCTCATCCAGTCCTTGACCGTTCGTTTCATCGATCTGTCATGTTGCCTGAATCTTGTCAAAGTGCTCCTCCAGTGTAAAAACCTTGAAACTCTGAAGCTGGACAGCTGTTTTTCTCTGCATACCCTCGGGATCCGGTCAGATACTCTGAGCGAGTTAGATTTGTCTGCATGCGGGAAAATTTGCAGTATGGATTTACGGTGTCGAAATCTTTGTGTTGACAACGTTCTCATGAACGGTAGCTCTCATCCGTCTCAAAGAGATACGAAGCAAAAAAGCATGGTTGCTGGAATGAAGCTGAAGGATTTGATGCAGTTGAAACTTTAAATGTAATGTTTGGCACAGTCAGCAACAATTTTGAAGACTTAAGTTACACTTCAGCAAATTTCTGGTTGTTTGTTCACTTTTATTGAAGCTTAAAGCGAATCGAAAGAACATCAGTCTCCAAGCGCTCGTCATTGTTTACTCGTAACAAACGTCATCAGTGCATCCTCGATACGTTTTTTGCGTTGCACACGCGTGCTTTATCGACTACTGCACATTTGCTTGACTAGTTTGTGAACTTTAGGTAAAAAACGACAACCGCGCAGCTAGTTTTTTACCGCCCGCACGAGGGCGAGCAAGTTTCTACTGAAAGTATTTTGAATACCGGAATCATTCAAAGGCAGCACTACGTGTACGTGCACTGTGATCTCTGCACACGTGCAGTATTTTCTAAGGGGCGCACTACATCCCAGACTGGGACTTGGATTCCAACCTGGGAATTAGTGTGCCCCGTTTTTTAAGGCTGTGAGAGGCTTATAAATCTTTGGCACATGCAATACAGAAGTACTTCGAATGATGCACAGCGCTTTACGGTCACATTCGATCTTGAAATTCAAATAGAATGTGTCATTGAAAGGAACGTTGAAGAAATGAGATTTTCGCTCGGTTTGAACACCGCAGGTTCTTGAGTGCTCGGCACGGTGGGTGCTGGGGCGCCTTGATGTCATGGAGATATATAAAGTATGTTATGCCTATTCTGCCTAGAATTTTAGATGCTTCCGTAGTTTAGTGGTCATGACAAACGCCTTCCAAGCGTTAGACCCGAGTTCGAATCTCGGCGGTTGCATATTTTTTCACACATACACACTTTTTCACACGCACACAGTGTCGCCCTATAGCGTGTAGCCCTGTGACTGAAAAAATGACAGCACGAACGTTTTGTCTATTTAAAATGTCCGATATCCGATCCAATGATGCTCGGGCAACATCTAAAAATACAAGGAACACGCCAAGTGTACACCCCAAGACGTATCTTTCAGTGCACAGATTTTTGATATTGCAGGGCTACCCATATTGCGGTCCCAAAGTTCTGAGAACTTCGTACCTTGACAGGCAACCGCACGTCTCTCCTTTCCAGTTGACAATCCACAGTCTAGCACGACGCATATGAGCTCTATACTTGCTCAAAACCTTCACGTACAAAAGAAATCATCAGAAGAAACTACAGCAACGCAGAGTATACGTACTCTGCTCTCTCAGTGACTTCTGCATACACTATTTTAACGAACACGTGTTCTGACAAGATTTCCAAACAGCAGAAAGTTCTTGTATAAATGAAATACCTCGACATGTATTCAACCAATCATTGATGTCGTCCTTACCGCAGTCTAGCATGCGTTGTAAACTTGCTTCCTGAGCCGGAATAAAAGTATTCAGTCTGGAAAGCGGTTGTGATGGAACGAAGTCAGCATTCCAAGTGAACGTGTCATCTTTATCCAGACCTACACGCAATGAATGGACACAAATGTTCGGAAGATTGTTCGTGACACCCCCGTCAACACATATCATTCCACGGTAGAAACAAATACCAGGATAGGTCCACGTAGGTATGTATTGTGCTGCTATCACGGCGTCAATAAGATCTTGACGAGAGTCAAACTCAGAGATAATACGGTTGAACGGTGTGGGAAACAGCGATGAAACCGATATAAAAAGACGACCATTAACGAGTAAATGTGCGTCTGGAGGCAAGGTAGAGTGTAGAAGAAATCGACAAAACTGACCAACCCCTGTTACGTGGCTTAAAAAGGTCTCACGATATGAATTGGCTATGGCCGGAATATGCGCCCAAATATCAGCAGGGTGCACTCCACAAGCTGCGACTGTTGCAACGAGAGCGCCGACACTTGAGCCAGAGAATCGCATCGTCGACATACCATCTTTACCAAATCTATCGTACAAACCCCAGTATACCCCAAGATGATACCAAGTTCGAAAACCCCCTCCGCACATCTCAACACAACCATAGTTGTCAATGGCAAGGGGCGAGTTTCTCGGTTTCCACAACGGGGCTCGCGCCATCTCCCAGAAACATATCCATAATGCAAGCCAAAAACAGACGAGGGCGCTTGTGGGCAGACCAAATGACATCCTGCTGATCAAAATCAGCACGGTCTGCTGTCCCGGTCGTTTCGCAGGGTTGTGTTTCGAGAAGAAAAAGGCGTGCATGAAAGCGTTTGCGAGATACAAACTTGAACACGCGAGAGTTATTGTTAATGAACATGAAAGTTGCATAGTTATTTGCCTGACAATAACGGGGTCTATGTCGGCTCTACTGTAATATTCCGGTGCTGCTCCCGAGACCAAGCATGTCAACGAACTTCCTTCAACGCTCCCGAAGATTTAAAGAGGTATTCGGAGAAAGTGTTTTCCAGAATTTTTTACGGAGGCACATGTACACATAAGGTTAGTATTGTGGAGTTAAATAGAGTAAAGTGGCGTTAAAGGCCCCACACACTCGGGGGTCAATTTATTGTGTTTGTAGAGAACGGAAACAAGATCCTCCGAAGAATTAATACACAAGATTCATGATGAGTGATACCTTCGTACAATAAAATGTATTACATACGCGTTGTACGTGCACAGCTGTACACGTACACGTGTACACTGTACACGGCTACACGCACACGTACACGTACGACGTTGTACATAGATACGAAAGTAAGTTGTTACTTTCGTACGAAAGTACTTTCGTACTTTCGTACGAAAGTACATGTTTGCCCGGATGGGTTAGAGCTCATCAGTTTTTTTGTTTTATCAGATTAGCCCTACTGTACAGTATCATATTAATGTACGTGTACACGTCCTGTACGTGTACGTGTAGTCCAGTTTATCCTTTTCATACGACTAGTCTACTACAGGTAGCCCTACACGTGTAGTGGCTACCTGTATCAGCGTCAGGATAATCCTGTACGAAGGTACATGTACTGTCAGTAAGGATATAAAAGGATGAGCGTGCGGTGTGCTGTAACATCGCGCAGAAGCCGGTTTTGGCTCTGTAACTGCACGGCATGTTAGATGACATCACCCTCGAGGTGCGCGGATCGACCGCGTTCGTGTCTGAATCGCAAGAGCAAAGCATAGACTGGCGCGATCGCGTCGATTTGTAAAAGAGCAATTTTCTTCGCAGCAACCGCCTCGACCCGCGGAGTTCAACTGCCGACGCAAGCGATCGTGTTTTTTTTTGCGCTGCGCGAATTTTAAA
>Ga0209630_10001956_pt1 | contig 20820 bp, 26 predicted proteins | sample COG_01_FD_184745 | JGI IMG/M metagenome (GOLD analysis project Ga0209630, IMG submission 184745) | Pelagic Microbial community sample from North Sea - COGITO 998_met_01 (SPAdes) (version 2) | ecosystem: Environmental > Aquatic > Marine > Neritic zone/Coastal water | place: Helgoland, sampling... | reverse complement strand
GTCCGCACTTACATTCTGTTACAGGCTTGCCGCAACATGCTTCTGGACACATTTCTGGACCTTCCTGTATTGCCATCAAACGATCGCCTAGTTCTCTAATTTCCTCTGCTACTGTTTTTACCATTTTCTACAACTCCAATAACGTGCTTTGTGTCTTGGCCCTGGATTTGCGCAGTTGTGTCTAGCACGGAAACTTTTACGTCTTGCCGGATTAGACTTTTTAATTCTCATGTTAGGATCACCAAAGTTAACTTTTACAACATTGCCTTTTGGATTCTTTACATATACTTTAAACTTTTTAACATCGCCACTTGTTGGCTTGCCTAAAGAAACTTTACGTCCTTGGTATTCTGCTTCATCAACAGTACTTTCTTTTTTGCCATAATCATCTTGAATATTATCTATCATACGATCATAGATTTTTTCAAAATCATCATCATGATGATAACCGTTGTCACTGGCAATATCGCTGTACATATCTGTACAGGCATTCATAATCTGTTCACCATATTTTCCTGACACAGCATCTTGTAGCATATCATAAGCCCCATCGTCAGCCGCCGCAACTTTTTCAAAGAAAGCATCAATTTCAGGACCATGTCCTTCTGTTTTTAAACCAGAAAGTTCTTTGATTCTATCAAGTTCTGCGTTTTCTCCCATGTTAAAATCTTTCATTAACCCTTGAGCGAAATCATCTACCCATGAATCATCACCAATTGCTTTTACAAGTGACTCAATTTTTTCATCAGCAGTATCACCAGGTACATCTTTTGCTGTTACTATCTCTGAGTCGTCAAACTCTGATGCACTTGTAAATGCTTTAAGTTCTGGAAATTCATCTGCAAATAAAGCATCATCATTAATTACTTCAATCAACTCTTTCAAAACAACTTCGTCATCATTTGAGCCAATACCTTTTCTATGTAACTCTCTAAATTTATCTAAAGCCCCCATGCCACGTTCCATGTCATCTTCGTTTTTCATATTAGGTAAGTTTTTAGCATCAGTAGGTTCTAATTCATCATGTGAAAATACTTTGGTTGAACCGTCTGCGAACTTAACCATACACTTGTCGCCTTTAACTTTAATACATTTACCTGGTGCTTGATCTGGGCCTTCTTCTTTTGGAATTACGGTATCACCTACTTCAAATCTTTTTAAGTAATCATCTAAAGGAACATTTGCTAAATCATTCTCAGTTTGTACACCTTCCATACCTTGATAAGCATCTGAATCAGCTGGCTCTTTAACTCTAGTACGATCCATTTCTCTGCCTGCTTTAAACTCTCTAATAGTTTTATTAACAATTTCTCCAAGTGCCTTAGGATCACTGGATTGTTTAATAAATGCTACCATACCTTTTTGAGATTGGATTTGATCTTGATTCATCATACCGGCAAGTTTTAAAACATCGTCTGATAGTTTAATACCTTCGTCAGTCTTTAATGGAATCTTTTCACCTTCTTCTGATAATAATAATGCTAACTTATACCATGGGTTGTCTCTGTCAGCAGGTTTATCAATAGAAACTGCTTCGGTTTGTATATCATCTTTAATACAAGACCCTTTAGAGCCGCGTGTTGCTCCTGGCTTTTTGCGCCAACCTTTAAGACACTTATCGTACATACTATCATTACCATGACGTTCGCCTTCTTCGATTTCTTGTTCGAATACTTCCCCGTCATATAAAAAAGCACCGTTTTCTTGAACGTGTGCTAGTGCTTCGTCGTCCATGTCAACAACGATGCCGTCCTCTAATACATCTGTAATAGTGGTTGAAATTTCTAAATTTTCTGAAAAACTAAGTCCAAACTCGTCGCCAACCTGTGGCCCCGCTGATTCTGTTTGTGACTCCTCAATTTGCTTGAGTTTTTGAATAATGTCGCGCATTGTATAAAGTCCCCTAAGGTTATGTTATACTATATTTATCGTCGTTGCGCAGTTAGTGATTATAACGGATTTCGGAAATTGTTCCATCAACAATGTTATATGCGGCTCTAACCCATACAAAATTGCCTGTAAAGTTACGATATGCTGACGTTTCGGAAGTGCTGTCTGTTCCAAAATCAGTACCTGTAATATCAAACCAATCATCGTCTGTAGGTGTCATAGCAAGTGTTCCTTGAATCTTAATAGTTCCTTCAAAGGAATCTGTACGGTAAGTTACAGTATGTAACCCGTCACCTAGATTATAGTAACCATCGCCTTTTTGTTTCTCTGAATAAGAGTAGGTGGCGCTGTTTACTGCTTCTGTTGATTCGTTCGTTAATAATACAATACTTTGTGTTGGCATACTATTATTTATCCGTTACTTGGTATTTGTACACTGTGCCTACTGCGTCTGGTGTGTGTAACTTAATCATTAACAGTGTTTTATCATTGTCGACTAAAATATAGCGTCTGTCCCAGTTCATACTACACTTAGTAAACCAATCAATCAAACTTGGACTAATAGATGTAGCATCTCCTTGTGTTTCTAACCAAGATAAGAAACTGGACTTCTTGTCTTGGTCAACTCTATGCGGTTTAAGATATACTCTGTATTCGTATTTTTCTTTAGGCAAAGAGCGTACAAAAATCGAATGTTCGTTTTTTAATAAAAGATCAATATTTTTAACTTTTGGTTTTGATATTAATCTAACATATGTGGCAAACTCTCTTTGGATTTCTGAAATAATATTTTTATTGTTTGTGTATATGTCAAAGAATTCACCTTCTATTCTTCTAGAGTATGTTTTCTTGTCGTATGATTGTAATAGCAAGTTTAATTTAATTAGTGTGCCTTTTGAATTCATAGCTCTTGCTTGTAAGCTACCAGAATGTTGTAATCCTGGAAAGCTAAAAGGTAGTTCACTTAAAAAATCTTCTAGGGCTTGCCCAGTTTTCATTCGGAGAATGCTACAACCTTGGATACTTAATCCAATCTTATAGATCCATTTGTTATAGAAAAGTTTTTTAGTTTCTTTGTGTACTAACGGCATTTGGTAACAGATTCCCTTTCTGTATTCTATTGTGGCCTTTTAAAGCTCGTCTTTGAAACTTATCTAATTCATCACCTAAGTTAACAATATCAAAAGCAAGCTCGTTATCTTTAATAGTAACAAACACTCGTCCACCTTCTTTTAAATCTCCAAATAGCATACGTCTACTAAGCGGTGATTTAATATTTTTATCAATGATTCGACTCAAAGGTCTAGCACCCATTTTAGGACTGTATCCTTTTTCAGACAACCATTCTCTTGATGGTCCATCTAAAATAATCTCAACATGCTTGTCTTTGATTTGATCATTAAGTTCTTTGATAAACTTATCTACAATAACACGTACACTTTCTGGAGCAAGTTTTTCAAAACGTACAACTGAGTCTAGTCTGTTTCTAAACTCCGGAGCAAAATATTTTTTAACTGCTTTTAGATCTTCGTCGTTTACTTCAAGATCGTCAAAGCCAATACTGTTGCGTTCGTTATCTGCCGCACCCAAGTTTGATGTCATAATAACAATAGAATTACGAGCATCTGCTTTTTTACCGTTGCCGCCTGTAACAAATCCGTTATCCATAATTTGTAATAAGATGTTTGACACATCTTTGTGTGCTTTCTCTACTTCGTCTAACAATAGTACACAATTAGGATTTTCTTGTAGTTGTGTAATAAGCTGACCAGCATCTTCTTCGTATCCTACATACCCTGGAGGCGAACCAATTAGTTTAGCAACGCTGTGTTTTTCTTGATATTCACTCATGTCAAAACGTACTAAGGGCATACTCATCTTTTCTGAAAGTTGTTTTGCTGTTTCAGTTTTACCACAACCTGTAGGTCCAACAAACAAGAAACAACCAATAGGTTTGTCGTTTGCTTTCATACCTGATTGTGATACAAAGATTTTATCAAGCAAGTTTTCAATTGCTACGTCTTGTCCAAACACACTGTTTTTAAGACTGTGTTCTAGATTAGCAAGTGTTTCACTTTCTCTTTGTGACACATTCTCCATTGGAATATTAGTCATCTTACTAACTTCGTACATGATTTGTTCAATGTCAACAAAATTAACTTCGTCCCCTACATCTACATCTTTAACTTTATATCTAGCACACGCACAATCAATAATATCAATTGCTTTGTCTGGTAATTTTTTGTCTGTCATATACTTTACAGACATCTTAACTGCTTGGTCAATAGCGCCGTCTGTAATTTTAACTTTATGAAACTGTTCGTAGTAACGTCTAAGACCACGTATAATTTTAACTGTAAGTTCTGAACTAGGCTCGTCAACTGTTACACGCTGGAATCTACGCATAAGCGCACGATCTTTTTCAAAGTGCTTGCGATACTCTTCCCAAGTTGTCGAAGCAATAACTTTCATAGTTCCCTTAGTTAGCATTGGCTTTAACATGTTTGCTAGATCATTTGAACTACCATTTGCCGCACCCGCACCTTCCATCATATGTGCTTCGTCAATGAATAAGATCACATTGCCTTTCTTTTCTAATGCTTTAAGAACTGCTTTTAGTCTTTCTTCAAAGTCACCTCTATACTTGCTTCCTGCTAGTAGTGCTGAAATATCAAGTGTCCATACTACATGATTTTTAATAAATGAAGGAACTTTTCCTTGTACAATTTTTAAAGCAAGTCCTTCAGCAAGGGCAGTTTTACCTACACCTGGCTCTCCAATTAGAAGTACATTAGACTTCATACGTCTTGCTAGTACTAATTGAATATCCTCAAGTTCTGTAGCACGACCAATAAGAGGATCAATTTTCTTTTGCTTTGCTTTAAGTGTTAAATTATCACAATATGAATTCAGAATTTTATCTAACTGCCCTTGTGAAAGTTTTTGTTCATCTTCATGTTCAAGTAGTTCGCCTTCAAAGCGATCAGTAAAGTATTCTAAAAACTTATCTTTATTAATATTGCCTTTGGTTAAGTAGTAGTAAGCAAAACTTTTCTTTTCACCTAACACAGACAGTATCATATCTTCGATTTCAATTCTATTTCTTCCACTGAATAATGTTTGTGTAAACGCTCTATTTAAAGCACGTTCTACACTGTTTGTACGTTTTGGCTTTTCTGTACTTTCAGTTACCAAATCAGTTAAATTGTTTTTTAAATAATGTTCTAGATTAGCTTTAATGTAATCAGACTTCGCACCGAACTCTTCTAGTGATCTATATGTGTCGCTGTCGCACATAATACTAAACATTAGATGTTCAATTGTAACATACTCGTGTTTTAACTTTCGAGCGGTTGTAATGGCATGTTCAAATATTGCCTGTAATTTATCACTAGGTTCTAGCATGTTTATTCTTTTTCCTCATCTTTTTAATAGCAAGATCTATTTTTAATTTACTAACTCTATCAGTATAACATATTCCTTCTAAATGATCAAGCTCATGTTGGAAACATTTAGCAACATATCCATCCATTTTCACTTCATGTACATTGCCTTCTCTATCCTGAAACTTTGCTTCTATCCATTCAGGCCTAGAAACTTTAAAATACAAACCTGGAAAACTTAAACATCCTTCCTCGTCTGATATATTAGTATTACTGTAATTTGTAATTTCTGGATTAAAAACTGCAAAAGGTTTAGGAAATCCTGGAATACTTGTACTGCCCATTACAAAAACTCTTTTAAGCAATCCTATTTGATTTGCTGAAAGTCCAATGCCTTTATTTTCAATCATAAATTCGCACATGTCTTTTTCTAATTTTACAGCATCAGTATCACGGTCAAAGTTCCAAGGCTCGCTTTTTTGATAAAGTGATTCGTGCTGTCCTAATTTAAATTCTGCCATCTCTTAAATCCGCCAATGTTCTAATATGTTTCTTTGATAGTCCTTTTGGAACTGTTACCTTAACTCTAATTAACAAGTTACCCCTGTTATTGTTGTGAGGGTTGGGTAAGCCTTCTCCTTTACAACTAAGAACAGTGTCTGGTTGTGACCCTGCTGGTACTGTTACAGTAAATGTTTTTCTATCTAATGTTGTTACTTTTATGTCAGTACCTAGTATAGCATCATATACGCTTATGTGTTGATCAATATAAAGGTTGTCTTCTTGTCTTTTAAACTGATAATGTTGTTTAACATTAACACGTACAATTAAGTCACCGGGAGGTAACTTAGGATTGCTGTGATCGCCCATTCCTTGATATCTAATTTGACTACCATGATACACGCCTTTTGGTATATTAATAGTAACTAACTTAGTATGTCCGTTTTTAAAGCCTACTTCAGCATCAATTGATTTACCGTATAATACATCTTCAAGTTCAATTTGTACGTCTGCTTGGATAGTGTTATTGCTACGTTGTCTTTGCCCCATACCAAAGTTGCCAAACATTTGATTAAAAATATCATCCATTCCGCCACCGTGAAAATTTTGTGACGTATATTGGCGTTGCCTTTGTTGGGGATTAGTTGTTCCGAATTGATCATACATTTGTCTTTTTTGTGGATCACTTAGACCTTCGTATGCTTCTTTTATTTCTACAAACTTTTTATGATCACCGCCTTTGTCGGGGTGATGCTGTCCCGCAAGTTTGCGAAATGCTGTTTTAATTTCTTTATCGGAGGCGTTCTTAGAAACGCCTAAGGTATCATAGTAATCCATACAATTACTTAGCACTCTAGGCGTTTAGTATTTTATTTCTTGAATTACTTTTTCTTACTGCCCATTGCTTGTGTTCCAAAGAATGCCGCTACAATAGCTGCAACTGAAACGAAGTATACACTAGCCATGTCACCAAGAATTTTACTTGCTTGGTCTAAACCAATAAGAACTGCTAGAACAACAGCAAACGGGTATAGTAACATACCAAACAATGCGAACCATGCCATATTGCGTTGTGCGTCACGCATCGCATCGGCATCTTCAAGTTCTTTACGTTTGAACTCTAGATACATTGCTTGCTCTTTTTCACTTACTTTACCATCGCCGTTTGTATCTGCTGGATGGTGACCTGATGCTTTAATTTCTTCGTCCATTTAATCGCTCCTTATGACAAAAATATTTATTCTGTTTTAGATGGTTTCTTTTCTGGTTTTACTGCGTCTTCATAATACAATATGATTGCTTTTTGCTGTTCTATATAGCGTCTTAGTTCGGCAAAGTTTTTTGATAGATTTTCGTAATCTTTTATACTAATAGCAATATAGGCATCTCCGCCGTTCTTTGCTTCAAACTCTTTTTTAAATTCTTCTAAATTTTCACCAGGTGCTACAACATAAATTTTTATGTCGTTCATTTGTACGGGTTTTGGATGTGAAACGATTGGTACAGTAGTTTTTACAGTGTTAGTTACTACTTGTATCTGCGGTTCCGGTCTCAGTAGACTGCACCCCTGAAGGGACAGTAGTAATAGACTCAAGATCGCGCCATAGCTTATTAGTCGCATTTTGCATCCTCTTTTCAATTGGTCCTGGCTTTTTGTTAGCCAAGTGTGTTAAGTTATGTTTGTTTAGAGTAGCACGAAGTTCATCTCCGTACTGCTCTGACTTTTGTAAAGTAGCACCTAGTTGAGTGTTTAATTTGCCAAGTCTTACAGTTTCGTTTTGTACTAGTTTTAAACTTTGTTCGCTAGTTTGTACAGCAATTTCCATCTTAGCAACATTTGCTCTAGCAGTTTCTAAATCACTTTGTAATTTTTTAACATAGAGAAATCCGCCACCAGCAAGACCAATGATTACAAGAACAAACGCTATTTTAATTGAACTGAACATATGTGTATTTAGTTAAGTAATTCGCCTAATGTGGCTGGACCAGCAATACCATCAGCAGTTAAGCCGTTAGCACTTTGCCATTCTTTTAAAGCACGTTCAGTACCTGGACCAAATACTCCGTCTGCTCCAATACCTAATGCTTCTTGCATCATCTTAACACCATCGCCTCTAGCACCTTTGCGTAGTACACCAATCTCATCTAGATCAAATGAATCGTCTTCATCTTCACTACCATGGTGTGTTTCTACTTCTTCGCCTAGTGCTTCTAGCGCCATTTCCCAATGATGTATACGATCTTCAAGACCAATATATCCGCCGTTGATACGTTTAGTAAGTGTTTTAATATCACTGTTATCAGCATAACGGTTTAAGTTATTTGAATTCCAATACCAAATAGCACTCATTAGTGCTACCTCTTTATCTTCTGAAACTATATCTGGATTATCAACAGCATCTACGTCCATGTCTTCAGAAAACTTAGCATAGTTGTGTTTTCCTGTTAGCTGGATAGGTCCACGTCCACGAAAACGCCAGCCATCACCACTATCAGTATCACCATTGTCCATACGATTAGCGTATACAACGTTAGCAATTTTTTCGGGTTGTCTATGATACTCATCAGCATCTCTTCCAGCTCTTGCAAAATATTTTCCAAATACAGCATTGAGAGCTTTTGCGCTGTAGTTTAGGTTTTCAGAGAACACTCTCCAACCGCCTGATTCATGACCACACTGCGCAATAAATGCCGCAATACGTTGTGGTGTATTAATTTCGTACTTAGGAAATACTTCGTTCATCGCATCAACCCAACCATCTGGATCTGCGCATCTTGGAAATAGTTCTTTAAATTGCTCTGCTGTTAGCATAAGTTAAAACCTTTCTATATTAATTTTCATAGCTCTATTGCCGTTTTCAAGTACAAAGCTATCGCCGTATTTTGTAATATTCATTTCGCCTAGCAGTTTTGTTAACCACAATACTTCAGCTGTGCTTTTTGTATCAATCTTAATTGTTTCTGATAGGTCTTTGTCTATGTCTTTTTTATTTCCAAAAGTCTCAATAGCAAAGTTAAATGAAACTCCAAAAGCCTTTTTAATTGTTACTGAATTGCCTTCAACAACAATTTCATCTTTATATGTTTTACCAAAGAACCGATTAATACTTTCTACTCTAATGTTTTCCATCATAGAATCGTATTCAATTGGTGACTTACTAATTACTTCACTTAACGCACCAAGTTCAAATGACTTGTTATTTTTATAATGTTTAAACTTCCAATTTTCTAATCCGCATAGTTTAGAAACACCATCTGTTAATTCTTCAATATTTCTTGGTAGCTGACCGTCTCTTTCTAGTTCAACAAACACGTGATAGTTTCCATCTCTATCTTCGCCTGCGCTTACATCACTATCAAGTACAAAGTTGTAGCCTTTTTCAATAAACTCCATCATATCTCTTGCTGGTGCTCGCTGTCTTGCTATAAAAGATACAACGCATACATCTCTGTCTTCTCCCATTTTGCTTTGGAAGTTATCAACTTCGAATGTATTTAAAACTAAATCTTTAAGGTCGCCTGCTCTTAATCCCATTATTCAGCTCCTGCTGGTACTTCTGATGCTTCTGGTGCTTGAATTAAATCGTCGGAACTATCAATACTAGGTGTTGGTGTAGACATCTCTTTAGTGTTAGCATCAAGCCCTCTATAGCCTTTGTTAATATCAAACATTAATTTCTTTGGAATTGACACTTCAACTACCCAAATAGTTTCTAAGTCAATTTTACCTTTTTTAGTTCCTGGTCTAATATCAGCTGGTGTCTTAATTTTTCTCACTGATTTAATTTCGTCTTTCTTAAATGTAACCTTACAGCCATAGTCTAGTAAACGCTGGCCTCCTTTAGGATTAGGCATGTCTTTTTCTGGCCACATCCATTGACAAGCTACAAAGTATTTCTGATCATGCGGACCAGCAACTAGTTCACCATCTTCCCAGTTCTCGTAAACGTACACGCCTAGTTCGTCTAAAACACGCTCGTAGTCTTTAAGTATGTTTAACGCATTATTATCGTTGTATACGTTCTCTACTGTACTAATGATTGTTTTAATATCAGCCATCTATTTCTCGCTTATTTGTTATATTGTATTTATCAACTAGTAATCTATATAGTTAGTTTTTATGATATGTTCTTTAAACGTAAATATTTTTGTGTTCGGATATGAATACGAAGATGAAATATACGGAGAGTTCATGCCGGCACTATTATTCAAAATAGGAGGCTATCCTTTGAGAAAGAAGAAAAAAGCGGCTAAATTAGCTGTAAACCAAGACCAAAACGTAGTACAATTTAAACAATTCCTTCCACGAAAAAAAAATAAAGTAACAATATATCCTAAAAACTTAAATCAAGAAGATTACTTACTCAAGTTACAAGATCAATCAAAAGATATTGTTTTTGCTATTGGCCCAGCGGGTACAGGCAAAACAATGATTGCTTGTCAACAAGCAGTAAAGATGTTCCAAGAAGGTGAAGTAGATAAGGTAGTTGTTACAAGACCCGCTGTAAGTGTGGATGAACAACATGGGTTTTTACCTGGAGACTTAAATGAAAAAATGGCTCCGTGGACAAGACCGATTTTTGATGTGTTTGAAGAGTACTTTTATGCGAAAGAAATCCAAGGTTTCATAGCTGAAGGAGTTCTTGAAATTTCACCATTAGCATATATGCGTGGTAGAACTTTTAAGAATAGTATTATTATAGCAGACGAAATGCAAAACGCTACTCCTAGTCAGATGAAGATGCTTTTGACTAGACTCGGTACCGGTTCATCTATGATCGTTACTGGAGATTTACAACAGGCTGACAGACCAGACAAGAATGGGTTGTTGGAATTTTTAAATCTTTATAACAATTTTGAATCACAAAAACGCATTGACGTTTGTCGCTTTACATCAGATGACATTGAAAGGCACGAAGCTGTCAAGGAAGTGTTAGCAATTTATGGAGAATTACATATAACTTAGATAAATCAAAGTAGTGCTGGAAACAGCACTACTCATCTAAAAATTTGATACGGTCTTCCATTATCTGGTACTTTTCGTATTCGGGATACGGATCTTGCTTTTCAGTAATGTTCGGCCACTCAGCAGATTTATTTGTATTGTATGCTAGCCAATCTACAGAAGATTCTTTGAGGCTGTCATCATTGTCTGAAATAATAGCATCTTCAGGACATTCAGGTACGCATACACCGCAATCAATACATTCGTCTGGACTAATTACTAGCATGTTTTCACCCTCGTAGAAACAATCAACTGGACACACTTCTACACAGTCTGTGTGTTTACATTTAATACAACTATCATTTACTAAGTATGTCATATCCTTCCCAACTTGATCAATGTAGCAGAGAGATTAATCTCTGGATCGCTAATAAGTGTGTGGTCAACTAAACCTTGTTTAATTAGTAAAATGGCTTTTTGCTGATTGTCTTCCTCACCAAATATATCAATATTATCATATAACCAACGGAATACTTCTTCCATCTCTTCGGCACGTAACTTACCACAAAGCATCTTACGTGCTTCATTGATCTTACCTGCTTTAAACAAATCAACCATTTCAAACTTCCACTCGCTTTCGCCAGCATCACTTTGATTAGGAGCAACAAGTTTATCTTCGATAACACTCTGCTGTACCATATTGATACATTTACGTAAGTCTGGGTATGTTACTTTAACATAAGTGTCTAGCACATCTAAATCAAACTCAACGTTTTCTTCAACAAGGATAGTTGCTACTCGAGCTGTAAATTCTGTTTGATCAATTTTTTCAAAGTGAAAGTTTTGACAACGTGAATGAATAGCAGGAATAATTCTGTTAGGATAGTTACAGGTTAACATGAATCTTGCTGTGCTATGATACTCTTCCATTACACCACGTAATGCGGCTTGTGCGTTTGGACTCAAGTAATCAGCCTCATCAAGTAGCACAACTTTAAAGTCACCAAACGGAATCATTTGTACAAAGTTTATAATTTTATCACGTACATCATCTACTGAGTTAGTACGACTTGCGTTAATTTCTAATACATCAAAGTCTTGTATATCTAGTTCGCTAATTAGCATTTTAGCAAGTGTTGTCTTACCAATGCCTGCTGAACCACTAAACAACAAATGTGGAATACTTTTATCTTTAATCCAAGTTTCAATCTGTCTCTTTTGTCCTTGATCCCTAAACACATAACCGTCTACAGTTTTAGGACGGTATGCTTCTACCCATAATTTTTTCATGCCTGTTCTATCCTTTTCCTTAGTCCACTTGTACTAAATGAATGTTGTCTCTTATTATAGTATAATTCTATGCCTTTGTCAACACATATCTGCTTTCCGGTAAAGTTTTCTTGCTTGTATTCTTCACCAATAAATCGCATATCTATTTTATAGGTTAAAAGTATGTCAACAAGATCTTGCTCTGTAGCGTATGGAATAATTTCATCAATGTACTTACAACCTTCAAGTTGTACATAGCGTTCAAATACACTTTGGATTGGTTGATTCTTTTCAGGCCTATCTATAGTTGGATCTGTTTGTAGTCCTACTATGAGATAGTCGCAGTTGCTTCGTGCTTCTTTGAGCATAGCAACATGTCCACTATGGAATAAATCGAATGATGAGAATGTTATTCCAGTATTCATGCGCCTGTACCTCCAGGAGGTACTAAGTCAGGTGTGATACAATGTAGTGCTACGTATCCCGGATATAAATTATTTGCTGTAGCAATACCTTGCTCACAGTTTGCGAACTCGCCCACCTTAACAATATCCCACGGCTGATAAGCCATAGTCATCCAAATGTATACTACAAAAATTTTCATAAGAAAACTCCTAATGATTTATATACTATTATAGCGTATAAACTGCTAGGAGTCAAGTCTTAAATTAATATTATTTTATGAATTGTGCCAATTCAGGTGCTTTCCAACCTTCTGGCTTTAGCACTTTACCATCTTCACGTTTGCGAACTTTGCCTGTGTCTGGATTAATCTTAGCAAAGTTTGTATCCATTACTTCTTTCCAAGCACCTTCGCTATCCCAGCCAGCGGATCGTATTGCGCCCATAGTAACAACTAAAATGTCAACTAGTGCGTCTAGTTGTTCTACTTTGTCGTTATCTTGAATAGCTTCTTCTAGCTCGTCTGTTTCTTCACGGATCAAATCAAGATACATTTTGTAGTTTGCTTCACTAGGCTCTTGATCACATGCCTGTTGGAAAGTATCGATATCTTTAAATGGATTAGTCATTTATACCTCTATTAATTTGCGCCAAATTCTTCCGGACGTATTGTTGCTGGTCCATCAGTGAATTCTTTTCCAATTTGATGTCCTGTTGGTTTCTCATCTGAGATTGCTAACATTGCTTCGTTTTCAACCATTCGAATTGTTGTTGTAACTTCTTCGCCGTCAACATCATTAATAAGATCCATACCACGTGTCCATCGGCCATGTGCGATTAATACCCACTCGCCTACTTTCACATCTGTTTGTGCTGGACCAGTAGCAAACACTCTACCCCAACGTGGATACACACCGTGTGCTTTGCCATCATCTGAATTAATAATGATACCGCCTTTTGTAGTTTGTTCTCCAAAATCCATATCTGAAACTAGTACTCGATCCTTGATTGGTTTGATCGTTTTATTTCGAATTGTAACCATTAATTATTCTCCGTCGTCTGTTTTTTCGTTTTTCACAAGTTCATCTGGCTGTACAGAGTTTTTGTTACGCTTATAAAAATCACCCATAACTTCTTCGCGGGTTTTAATAATTTTGCCGCCCGGGCCAAGTTCATCACCGCGAGCATTAACTTTCACATTGCCAACTGCTGGAGTAAGTTCGTTTGCCATTTGAAGCTTCTCCATATCAATTTCTTTACCTTGCATAGTTCTTACTGTTTTTGACATATTAGTCTCCTTCTTTAAAGAATTCGTTAATTGGTAGATCGTATTTTAAACTATCAATCTTATGTATCCCAATCAGGTACAGACAGTAGCAAGAAACGGAACTGCCTCTTCCTACACCCCATACAATGTTTTGTGATCTTAGTGTATCTACAACATATATCATAACATTTAGAATATCTGTCATGCCTTGTTTTTCAAACAATGATAGTTCAAGTTCTACACGATCTGTTTGTTCTTGGGAAGTACATTTTGATAGTAACCAATTACGAATATCTATTTGTTTATATTCGTTTGGAATAAACCAGTCTCTTTCCGTAGGTATGTCTACCATAGGCATAGGATAGTTTAATTTTTCTTTTATACATCTATCAACATACTTTTGGATATTTTCACTAATATCCTTAGTATAGGCTGACTCTAGAACATCAGGCCCATGTGTTAATATTCCTGTAATTAAGTCTTTATCTTTATTTGTCAACATTTACTAATTGATCCAAGTCACCATTCTCCATTTCCTGTGAAGATGTTTTCATTGTTTTCCTATACCTTCGAGACATCTCTTCTCTGTATATTGTAACAAATGTTTGTACTTGTGTCAATAGCTCATGATTACCAATTCGCTGGGCGACTAGATATTTGTTAGAAAGTTCCGAAATTTTCATTTCAATTTCTTGATCTTTCAGTTGTGATAAATCCTGGCTTAATGGATGTAGCATATTAGACTGCGTACGACCCTTCGTATTTTAATAGTACCGTGGCCGCCAGCGGAAATGCTGTTCCGTCTTGTCTTTTACGGAACTTAACTTTTACAATATGTATTTCACTAGAACTTGTTACAGTGAACGAAGCCGGAAAGTTATTGTCTTTCAATAGAACATAGTCGCCGTTAGTTGAAAAGGTTACTGTTCTTTGAGTACCGTCTCCACGTAATTCAACTTCAAATTCTTGTAAGTTACCATCATCAGCAAAATCACTTACTTGAAAACTAAATGTTACGTTTTCTTGTAATTGATAAACTTGATAGTCACCCTGTCCGTGATCTAATGTTACGGCTGCCTGTGTTACTCCGCCTCCGTTAACAATGCTCTTACTATTTTCTTTTAGCACAGCACCGCTAATAATCTGTCCGTTAAAGTTACCACCATCAGCAATAGAGCTAACATTCAAGCCAGCTGTTTTGTTTTGTAGTGCGGTAATTTCAGTACCGGTAGTTGTTATAGCAGTTTTGATATAATTAAAATTATCTCTAAACCCCTGTGTATCGTTATCCTGTCCTGCGATAGGATATGTTTCGTCAATTGGTGTTGCGTTTACATTACTTGCCATTATACTTTTTCTCCACGTTGCGGAAATGCAAGATATTTATCACCTGCTACTGTGTCAAGATTGTCAATCTGGTACCTATCGACTACAAAATCCATTATTTTGAAATCAAATCCGCTGTTTGTTATATTTAATATGATATCGTCGGCCATACCTGGTTTACAGTAACAAATTGGCATTGCACTTACAAACCCTGGTTCAACGAAACTATCTTCTTGGATACTGCGCATCCATAAAGGTAAAAATAACCTGTCTCTTTTACCTATGCTTTTAATTCTTTTGCGCATGTTCTTGATACTGTTTGGCCAAACTCGTTGATGATCTCTATTACTTGCTAATTGTATATCGCTGTCAACGCTGATGTTATTAACATCAATTCTTACAGGACTATTAATTTTTTCTGGTAGGTTGATAACAGCACTAATTGATTTTCCGTTCTTTTCCATATCGTCAATTATATCAACATAGACTGCTTCATATTCTACTTCTTGTGTGATTTGACTTTTCGCTAAGGCTTTTTTTATTTTTCCAAACTTTAATCTTTTATTCCAATGATTTCTAGTCATAGCATTAATAAATGTGTAAGCATCTTTAGATTCAATACCAGCATACATCAACATTTTTAATTCATTTTGAACACCAAATGCCGGGTCGCCATATCTGTAAATCTTAGTAGGATCAAATACACTTATATCGTTTATAAAGTTATTAAATTTAGTTCTTTTACTTTGCTTTTGTAAAACTTTAAAGGATAAGTTACTGAAACTTGTATCAGCAGAACTATTAACAGTAATTTGGAAAGTTTTAGCACTTTCAGTATAGTTAAAGATATCTCTAGCAGATACTACAAATGTGTAAACTCTATCAAACGATGTTAGGTCACTATCGTATGTTGTAGTTGCGAAATCTTTAGCACTACTGCCATCCCAATTAAAGAATCTTGTAACACCATTAAGTGTACTGTTCCCAATTTGATTGACCTTACCAACTATATCACCGCTGGTTATTAGTGTAAGCCCTGGAGGCAATGTACCTGACTCTAGTATAAACACAGTAGATCCTCCACGTAAGGTACTAACAGCATCAACAAACAGATTACTATCTGTGTTAGGAGACAGTGTTCCTAAATTCAAGTTTGAAATCCATTCAATGCCGCTTTCAATTTCGCCAACAATCTTTATAGTAAATGTTCTAGGAGTACTTGCTTTTACTACTCCTTCATAACTTGCTTTTGCTGTTACAGTAAATTTGTATTCTGTAGTAAGTCTAGGCTGGTATGGTATCTGTCCAGTAAGTTCACCATTGAGCGTATCAACAGTTAACCCTGGAGGCAGTTCACTAGTATCTCCAATAATGATTTCTACATTTTTACCAATCTTTTCTACCAACTGTGGATCGATGTAAATTCTAAATTGTCTTTTTGCTTCGTTGAGAGTTTCAACATTATTAATAGTATATGTACCTAATGTGCTATCTGTAAAATCATATACATCTTTAACAGCAACTTTTTGATTTCGCTTAGGCATTTCCCATCTGCCTTTGGCATCAGTTTCAATTTCAATATCTAAGTAAGTTCTATCGTACAAACTAATGCCAAGTGTTTTGGCGTTTATCTGAGGATTTACTGTTTCAAATTGATATGTGATTAATCCTGACATTGTCGGAGGATCATACACATCTAAGAAAACTGTAACATAATTATTTGCTCTTTTGATGCCTAGGTCTGGATCAGTAATCCATACAGGGTTTCTGTAGAACGTATTATCAGCACGGAACACTCCAGTTGCTACTTGCATTATAGTATTATCTGATCTTAAAAAACTTTCACTTACAACATAAATTTGAAATGTTCTACGTATCTCGTGTATACCGTCAGTTGCTGCAATAGTAAATTGATAGTACCTTGTTAGTCTGCGAGGAAATTTTGTCTCTTCAAAGTAATCAAATGTTGCGCCATCAAAATCAAATGTATCAAAACCGCTGTCGGGTCTTGTTCCTAGGTCATATGGTTCTGTATCAAATAAGTTTAAATCAAAGTTACCACTAAGTATCTTATATTCTAAACTAAAAATAGGATCAGTAAATCCACTTATTTTACCTGTCTTAGATAGTGATAGTCCGGGTGGTAAAGACCCGCCATTAAATGGAATATAGTATTCAATAGTATCGCCTGCTGGAATATCAGGATCTAAAACTTGTAATTGAAAGTCAACTTTATCGTTGTCTAGCACAAATAAAGTGTCATTAGGACCTACTGGTAATAAACCTTCCGGAGTTGCCCAAGATGGTTCATCGGCTCCTTGTACTGTTAGTGTAAAAGTGCGATCAGAAATATCATTATCATCACTTGCTCTAATAACAAACTTACTGATAGTTTCTTTCTTTACTTCTAGAGGAGTTCCTACAATTCGATTATTTTCGATTCGAAGGCCTTTGGGTATACTTCCAGCAATTACTTTGGTAGTAAAAATACCTTGATCGGAACCAGCATCTAATAAGATATCTTGCTTCTGTCTCTCGTTAATAGTTCCTAACGAGCCTGACGGAATGTTCCATGTAATCGCCATTTAAATAAATCCTTACCAAGCAACATGCGCTGATCTAGTCCAGATCTCTGTGACACCATCATAAGAGCCTCTACAAATATAATTGTAGTTAGCGTCAGCAAATGTTAATCCTTGTCCATCGCCTGGTTTACCAACACCGGACGCAGGAGCACTATCAGTATAAACATTGTTAGCTACTGCTGGATTATAGAATATAATTGCGTCACCGCCACTACCGCCAGATGCTGTAAATGTAGTTGTGGTTGTTACAACTCCTGCCGCAACACTTTGAACTACAAGTTCGTTTGTACCTGGTAGTCTAAATATAGCACCGGTTTGGATATTTGAATCGTTATTAACAGCAACAGTAGTTCTACCAACACCTGTTGGAATGTTACCGTTAAGTGTAGTAACTACTGGTGGTCTTGTAACAATACCACCTTTAACACTTAATCGATCAACACTTAAAAGATTTTCTACACGTAAATTTACATTGTCGTATGTGCCAATATAAATCTTACCTCTGATGTGAGCATCGGAGAAACCGTTGAGTGATCCGCCTAGTTCAATAGTACCGTCGCCGTCTGGTCTGATGTTGCTTACAATAGTACCATCTAAGTTAATTGCTGATTCAGTTTGATCAATCAATAAAGTTGAATCGTCACCAAAGATAGAACCTCTTAGGTCTCCTAAGAAAGATCCAGTGAATAACGTATTTCCAGAGGCTGTTGGCTCGTCAATTGAAACTACAACATTGCCGCCGGCGTCAGTTATTCTACCAGTCAAGTCACCAGTAACATCACCTGTTACATTACCAACAACGTTACCAACAACGTTACCAGTAACATCACCAGTTACTGTAGCACCGGTCATATCCACTGATCCTGTAAACACTGCGGTACTAGCATTTTGAATAGGACCAATTACTTTACTAGCAATGGCGTCGATTAACGGAGTAGAATCTTCGCCAAATACTGAACCTTTAACATCACCGTCTATCGTACCTGCGATAGTGTTAGCTGTGATAGCGTCGGCCTCAACGCTTTTAATAACAGCAACATTCCATCTTTTAAGTGTTGATCCAAGTGCGTATGTATCAGTAACATCAGGATTCAAATTAGATGCCATGTCAGCATTAATAGTAATTGAATCGGTGTCAGCATCACCTAGTGTTAGGTTTCCATCTGCTGTAATATTTCCTGTAGCATGTATATTACCAGCAACATCAATGTTACCAGTTATGTCAATATTACCATTCCCAATAATATTGTTAGAGTTTAGATCTATATTGCTGATTACTGCGCTTCCACTAGCAAGTAATTTACCACCTACTGTTGTATTGTCACCAACGTATAGTGCTTTTGTATCTGTTGTATAAATGAGTTCGCCGTTTTCTGGAGTGATTGTTAATCTCTCTGCGTCGGTTCCTCTTCTGATTCTTAAGGCCATTTGTTTTTTATCTCCGTTATGTTATCGTTCCCAGGTCAACACTATTATCAGATGGTGCTAAGATTGTACCGTAATCGTAGTCTGAAATTTGATAAAGTGCTTGAACTGCGTTTTGAGGATTTGCGTTAATTCCTCCAAAGTCGTTATTGAACAGTGCGTTGAGTATACTTGGTTGTGTCGCACCACCGTAGCTACCTACAAAATTTGTTGAGGTTACTCCGCCTGTAATATTAATAGATCCTGTACCTACAATACTTTGACCATTCAAATCTAAAGGTCCTGTAAGTTGTGCGTTGACAAGATCGGCACTGATAGTAACTGTTTTTCCGCTTGTTTGGATAGTTACATTCGCGCCTTCTAAAAGTTGTAATGTGTCATTAGCAGTTGTTGCCACTGCTGTTCCGTTATTAGTTACAATAGAGCCAAATACATTTTGTAGTGTAGTTCCAATTGTAATATCATCTGTATTCTGTGTAACACTGATATTCGGGCCGGCAGCAATCGATCTCAGTTTAAGTATGTTATTTGTTTTTTCAACAAATACACTAGAACCGGATCCTAAATTTTGTCCAGTAACTGCTAGTTCATTACTTAAAGATGTGAAGTTGGCGTTAACTTTATTGAACGCTGTTCTTATATCATCTCCAGTACCGTCGTTTACTAGGTTACCGATATTAATTTCTTGAATTGCCATTAAATGCTCCTACTAACTATTTATCCTAACGTCTAATTCGAGTCCTTGGATAAGCAACTCCGCTTGTTGGTCTTTGTTTAAAGTTTCTTTTAGGAAAAGCGGTGCCGACTGCTTTTCTTTGTTGAACGTATCTTAATAATAAATTAGGGCTACCTAATAGTGCTTGATTATCCTCATAATTGCTTGTACCTGAATCAAGTATATCATCTTTACTAGCAAGGCTAACAAGTAAATTTTTTGCTTCTAATGGAGTCATTTCTGGGTATGTTTCAAGTAAACAAGCAAGAACACCTGCTACTTGTGGACTTGCCATACTTGTTCCTGAAATTTTTCCTAGTTTATAAGTTGAGTTTCTAGGATCACCATAAGAACTAGCAGAAGAATAAGAACTTTGAATATAAGTTCCAGGAGCCCATAAAGTTATACCTGGGCCTCTATCACTGTAATCAGCTGGCTTTTCATCTAAGAAAGTATAATTACCAAACGCTCCTACAACTATTGTGCCGTCTAGAGCATATTGTCCCAGACTACTGCCAACAGATGTTACAACATATCCTGACGCTCCTGCTAGTGCTGGATTGTCTTGTGCTGGTGTGTTACCATCTTGGAATATGCTTCTAATTGTTGCGAGTGATGGCTTACTAATTACTGGAGCGATATATGTGTTGTGGAACGCATAACCTAATGGGTTATTTGATTGTATACCTGCTTGGGTACGCATATCGTCTGTCCATTCTGGAGCAAGACTTCCACCGTCCCATAATTCTGTGTATTCAAACATAGCAAAGTTTAACAAGTACAAGTATTCTTTTGCGGCTACTTCAAATGCATCTGAATCTGTTTTCCAATCATCTGAATTTTCTTGATAACCTGATGGATCCCACTTGCTGGCATCGTATGCTTCTTCCATTGCCGCATACAAATCACCTGTCTGCCAGTCAGAGGCTAAGAACTGATATAGTTTTATGTCGTCTGCAGGTAAACCGTGCATATGAAGTGTATGGAATACGTGTTCGATAACTTCTTGTGCGTCAATGTCACCGTCACCGTATCCATCGCCGGTTGAATTCAAATACCACACCATATCGTTCTGAACAGTATTATCAAACAAGTCTGTTAGATCCCAAAAT
>Ga0209630_10001955_pt1 | contig 20826 bp, 31 predicted proteins | sample COG_01_FD_184745 | JGI IMG/M metagenome (GOLD analysis project Ga0209630, IMG submission 184745) | Pelagic Microbial community sample from North Sea - COGITO 998_met_01 (SPAdes) (version 2) | ecosystem: Environmental > Aquatic > Marine > Neritic zone/Coastal water | place: Helgoland, sampling... | reverse complement strand
CATAGATGGGTATATCTGGTCGTCTATTTGTACTGCGAGAGGTGTTCTACGAACCACACCATCTTTTTCTGGTGCAACGATTAACATTCCTACACCGATAGCTGCTTCTGCAAATTCTTTGAGTGGGCCTACTGCTGCAGAATATCTGTACAGCCAAGGTTTCCATGACTCACCTACAGCGGCAACTCCCCTTGTTACTGGATTACCATCTGTTACCTGTGCTGGTACTTGTCCTATGATTGTGGGAGTCTTTAACAACATGTCTTGGAATTGTGGGTCTTGTTCAAATCTATCTGGTTCTGCAAATAACATAGGAAGAACAACTAATCCAGCACCCTGAGAATATAATCTTTGAATGTGATTTGCTAACTCTCCTCTAGGAAATGGCCATTGACCATATTCTGATAGAGTATCGTTATTGATTTCAATCGTAACCACATTGTCTACGATTTCTGTTTGTTGTTGTCTTTGATGTGAGTCTAGTGCTTTTAATCGTAATACATCTAGTATCCATACATCATAAAATCTGATACCACATAATGCAATAATTATGAGTAATGATATAATCCATTTTTTCATATAATCCACCATACAATAAGAGTAATAACTATAATATCATATTTATTTAACATTATCTCTTTCCAAATTGATTTAAGTATTTTCATTGTGTTCCTTGTGTTGTATTAATTGTACACCCTAATGCGTTACTACAAGTATTGTCTAAATTATAACTTTGAGCAGTACTTCCTTGTTGTATTAAATCAAAATCTGTACTGTACCCATCTAAATCCACTCTAGCTGCATGATTACCACTACCCCTTTGTGTTATATCTATTGTATGGCTTGCAGAGCCTAATGTAACATCTAGATAGTGTAATCCTGTATCTTCCTGTATAAATGTTCCTGTGTTACTATTTGCATTTATATCTAGGAAGATTGTTTTTTGACCATTATCTTTTTGTGTGATTGTTAGATTATTACTTAAAGCATCTACATCTATAAATGAAAAATGTTTTGATAATGTTCCCCCATCATATTGTGTAAGGTTTACTGTGTTACTATTTCCATTTAAATCTATGACTGCTTTATGTTCGCCTTGGTCGTTTGCGTGGTCGCCTTGATTAACAGTCAAATTAGTATTATCTCCATTTATGGATAACCCCAATCCATTTTCGTCACTACTACCAGAGGTTGTAACATTACCTTGTTTTATATTAAGTGTAACATTATCGCCTGTTATCGTTGCATCTCCAGACCAATCGGTATCCACAATAAAATGTGCGTTACCATCTTGCTGTATGTTTGCTGTAAAGCCTGCACCACTTTGAGTTATACACACATTACACCCATTTTCCCTGTCAGCATTTATAGCTGCAGTTTTAGTAGTTGATTGACTAGAGGTTATAGAAATTGAAACACCATATGTACTTGCTAACATAGTACGCATAGCGTTCATCCAGTTTTTATTGTTGTTAGTATAGTAAGTGCTTGATGCATTGAAGTCTGTATCTGTGATTACTACAACCTTGCCTGTATACGAATTACTTAAATCACTACCATACCATACTGCTGCTACAATATCTCCACTACTATCTTTTGCAATCCATGTACCATTACCAATAGAACTAAATGTACCACCAGAGGAAAATGTAACTGCACTACTAAAACTTGACATATATGATTCGTTAGAATTAAATGTGTTTATGCTATTTGTAGAATAATGACTTGTACTATATGTAATCGTACCACCACCTAAATCATCTTCAATAAAGTCTGCTATGTTTTGATTTCTTGAATTACAACAGCCAGGATTTTCCATTTGAAGATATAACGTACCACCTCTCGCAAGTAATGCTTTATAAGCAGTCTCCATTGCTGAAGTCAAGTTGTGTGTTGGTGGGCCAATCAAGTCATATATTTGTTCGTAGGACGTAGTATCAGATGGAAAACTAGAATTATGTAAGTGAACAGATGTTACAGTATGTCCAGCATCCTCTAATCTGTTCTTCCATTTAGAATGAGAATTACCATACCCTTCGTGTACAATTAGAACATCTTCTGAGTAAGATATACTAGCGTATATTAATATCAATAGTGCTGTTATAACTTGTTTCATTTGTATGTATCTCTGGGACTTTACTACCCCTTTGGTTTATATTAATTTTATGACCACCATCTGATTGGTTTACAGTAATATCAATTATACTACTATCCCATTCTCTAATCATCTGAACTTGGTCGCCCTCTATAATAGTTGTAACAAGAGTTGAAGGATTATACCCAGCAACTCTACCGTCTTTGTTACTAAATGCTGTTTGTTTTTTATATGCTTTGTTTAATTCTTCTAGAATGTTTGCTAAAAAGTTTTGTAATAAGTAGTCAACATCTAATCTTGTAAAACCACCTTCTTCCTCTTGTCCCTCGCAAACTTCATCTAAACAATTTTTATCAATCTCTTTCTTTTCATCTAAAAAGTTAGCTAAAATCTTTTTCTTTTTATCTTCTTCTTTAATACCACCTTCTTCTTCTTTTTTCTTAGGTGGTCTAATAATTAACATATTATTAATCATGTTTTCAGTCAAGTCTAAAATTGTGGGTGGTGTTGGTCTTTGTTCTCTTGAACCAACTGTTGTTGCTTGAAATGCTCTACTCAATACCACTTGACCAATATCAGATTCTACTGCAATCTCTCCTACAGTTCCATCTGCATTAGGTAATAGTATGATAAGAGATTGACCTATCTCATCAACCGTCATACTAAACGCAGTACCACGAACAAGTATCTTTGCTGTGGGTGTTCGTATATCTACATTCTGATTATCTAGATGTGCGATATTACCACTTGCGTATCGTACTGTACCAGCGGCAATATTCATTACTAACTTTGATGCAGACGGAGCGCTAGGGTCATAGATAAATTCATCTATCACAAGTTTACTCTGGGGACTTACAGCTACATTGGTATTGTCTACAAATGTGATACCAATGTTTCCTTTTCCTGTAATGACATTATCTTTAAACATAATGTCTGAGTCTTTCTCAAGAGCAGACTCCTCTCCACCTCTTTCAACAGAAGTTACACCTTCTTGTTTTACTACACTACCAATTGCAGCTGCATAAACCAATTGTGGTATAAAAAATAATAAAATACTAATCCGTAATAGTAACATCAACATCAGCTGCACCCACATTAGTTACAGTTAAATCAACGTGTGTGCTATTTGCTCCTGTTTGTGATATATCAAAATCACTAGCTGCACAAGAACCAGTACAAGTTAATATTGTATCGTGAGCACCAGCACCTGTGTGAGTGATATTAATATCAACATCATCTGAGTCTGTAGCAATATTAATATCTGTTACTTTTTCATCACCACTATTAGATGAATTTTCTATAAGTGCGATATCAATATCATCACCAACGACATCAACTGTAATAGCTGCATTGTTAACAACATTTGTAGTACCGACTGTATATGAATCTAAAGCACTACTACCAGTTCTGTTAACTAAAATTTGAGTATCAACTAAAGCATAAGAACTTGTACCAGCAGTCAATTTTGTTTGATTGGTATTACCAGTTGAACCAATTCTTAAATCAGTAGCATTAGATGTACCAGCACCAATATAGTCAGCGTCTGCACCACTAGTTCCAGTACCAATAATAGTATTACCAGCACCAATTAAGTCAATGTCAACACCTAAGTTAGCACCTGTCAAATAAAGTTTTTCACTTGAACCACCGACACTATTACTATTACCATCTATTGTAACATCTAAATCTAATGTTGCTCCAGATTGTACAATATACACATTACTATCTGCATAACTCACACTTGCCATAATAAACATAATAAACACAAGTATGATTTTTTTCATTTTCTTTTCCCTTCTATCTTTGTTTTTCATAATCACTTATCTCGTCTTTACAATGTTCTCTTTGTAAAGCTTCATGCAAATCATAATCACAAGGCATTTTAGGAACTGTATGTACAGTTTTAAATTCCCATAAACCTTTTCTCTCACCCTCATAAATTAATTCCATAACGGCAGCATCTATTGCTTTTCTTACTGCATAAGTTGCTGATTCATTTTCTGTATAACCAATTTCCGTTTCTAATAACTTTGTTCCAGCATCTAAAAATTTAAATACTGTTGCAGATTGTTGAGCACTCCATATAGTTTTCTCTGTACTAATTGCAAGTAATACTTCTCCACTTTGTACCGATATTAATCTTATACCTATTGATACCGTATCTTCTCTAAATTGAGATGATGCACCAATACCCAACATTCTAGCACCCAAACCACCAGTTTGAGTATTTGTATCGTAACCTACGATACCACCTTCTATTAAAACTCCAGCAAACAATAATGGTGAAATAATATCTTTATCACCAAATGTTTCTCTCGTCTGTCTTATTATCTGTCTTTCTTTTATTAAATTATCAAGAGCTCCTCTTTCTACTACTTGAAACCATTCTCCTTTACCAGCATTTTTTAATGACTGGATTAACCAAATATGTCCACCCTGTGTTACAGCAGTACTAATCAATGCCATACTTTCAGAAGGTTTCCTCTGCCCTGTCAAATCCGTAAAGGAATACACAGCAATCGGCACCTTCATCTTAGGTGGCGTTATTTCCTCTAATTTCTTAATGAATATTTTAGGTTGAATTGTTGGGGGGTCTAAAGGTATAGTTGAACACCCAACTATCAGACTAAAACTGGAAATCATTAAGAGGTAAAGTAATTGTTTCATTACCGTCTGGCCCATCTATTTGTAATACTACTTGGTCATTAGCTAAATCTTTCGTATACGTCATTGTTGTTCCGTTAAATGTCATTGTTCCATTACATGAAGTTCCACCACCAGCACCAGCAGATAGTGTTTGGGTATCACTTGTGGTTGATGCTCCATTTTCCATAACTTCTGCTGTTGGTGCTACCGTTGCACCTTCAGCTGTATATGATGTTCCACATGCTTCACCAAACATAGCATCTGTTAGTTGTTTAGAAAACTCTGCGTATATTCTTGATTCCATATTATCTAAGAACTTGTTAAAGTTTGTATTCTTTTTTGCAGCTTCTCTTGTTTTTTCTTCTGCAATTCTTTTTGATTTTATTTCTGCTTTTCTTGTAAACTCTTGATTTTCTATTGTTAAGAAATGAGAACTTGTACCCACACCATTAAATGATGGTGATTTAAATTTATATACTAAATCTCCAGCAGTAGTTTCTTTACACCACCATAACACAAGAATGGTGGCAAAAAATAACAAGCCAACAATTTTACTCATTAGACTGTCTTTCATTTTCTTTCTTCTCCTGTTTATCTAATTCTATAATCGTGTTTATCTTCTGGTCTAACCTTATCATATCATTATCTAACATTCGTATTCTATCAATCAAGGCAATCAATGTTTTCATTGCATTACCAAGTGTAGGTAGGATTTCAGTTGTAACGAATTTCCAAATGTAATATATGAAATATGACATGCCAACAGCGACTACTGTGGGTACACCATATTGGTTTACCAAATCAACTATCTCTTGCATCAATCTTTCCTTGCGTCTTCTTTACCATCGGCTGCAGACATTCTTCGTACATCTGGTTTCACACCCAATGTGTGACAGATTAATGCATCAAGTCTGACTATTTCATTGTTCATAGTCTTTACTCTGTTATCAAGAGCTGATATCATACCGTTTAGTGTTTTAGCACTATTTACCACAGAATTCAGTATATATTTCAACAACATGATAATGAAAAATCCACCACCTATTACAGCCGCAATGGAAAAACCCAAGTCTGCAATTAATTTAAATGCTTCCATAGACTTTCTCCCATACTTTTCTCTTTAAGTATTTAGGTAAGTCAAAATATTGACTCTGTGTATTTATTTGACTTTTGTATTGGTGTGAAGTTTGACAAAGTACTCTGCGTCTACAAGTACTAGGGGTTTGTGATTGTTTCTTTTGAGGACTACTATGGGTTCGTAGTCTTTTGAGTTTTCTTCTGCTTGTTTGTAAGATTCCCAGATATTGATTTTTTCTTGATTTTTACATTCGACAGAATATGGAAATGATTCTCTGGCAGCTCTTGCCATTATTAAATCCTCTCCACCAGCACCCATAGAACGACTCTCTATGTCTTCTGGGTGTATATTTAATTTTTCTACAAGTATATCACGAATCCATTGTTGAAGTCGTCTACCTTTTGCTTTAGCTGATTGTGTCTTCATAATCTATTATATTCCCATCTTCTTCAGATACAGGCTCCCCACAGAAAGGACAGTATTCTATTTCATAATAATCTTCGTCCATGTTGTGTTTCACGTCAAATTCTGCTTCACATGATTCACAAACTACTTTCTTCCTAATTGCCATACGCATTATCCCACGAACCAGTTAATCCAGCAACTTCATATTCTGTAACTCTATTTTCAAAGAAGTTAGTGTGGTCGGCACCATTCAGAATCCATTCTAGCCATGGTAGGGGATTGTTCTTAACTTTGAAATTAGTTTTTAATCCAAGTTGCAATAACCTTCTATCAGTTATATACCGTATATAGGTCTTTACTTCTTCCATAGTTAAACCTTGTATCTCACCCATTTCGTATGCAAGTTCAATAAATTTGTCTTCTAGTTTAACAATGTCTTTTGCCATAACATAAATTTCTTTTTTAAATTCATTGTCAACTAACTTTGGGTGTTCTGCAATAAATGCTTTGAATAGTTTTGAGTTACCCTCAACGTGCATAGACTCATCACGAATACTCCATTCAACAACCTTACCCATACCCTTCATCTTACCAACCCTTTGAAAGTTGAGTAACATAACAAAGGAAGCGAATAATGCAACACCCTCATTGAATACAGACTTAGCCATTGCAAGTGCAAGACCTCTTTGTGTGGTGTTATCTGATTTCTGCATGAAGTCAATTTTATTAGTCATTTCTTTATATTCTAGGAACGCATGGTATTCTGAGTCTGGTAATCCTAGTGTATCATTCAGTAACGCATAGGCTCTCTGATGCACACCTTCACGATTTGCAAATGAACCTAACATATTTCTCACTTCGTTATTTTTAAATTTAGGAATAAACTGGTCGTAATAGTTTTGACCTACTGCAACGTCTGACTGTGTAAACAATCTTAATATATTTGTAATATAATCTTTCTCTACATCTGTAACTTTACCAGTTTTCCAATCACTTACATCTTCCCCTAAGTCAATCTCATCTTCTATCCAATGTGCCTTCTCATGCCTTACTGTAAGGTCTACAGCCCATGAATAATAGAAGGGTTTGTAGGTTTCAGATGCAACTGTAAGTCCACCACCACGAGCTCTTAGTATCTTATCTTGTACCTTAATAAGTTCTGAATACCCACCAACTCTTTCATTGTTAAAAAATATCTGTGGTACAGAATTAATACCAGGCTGTCTACCAATACCTAATTGTTCTTTGACATTATTAATCCTCTGATAAAATGCAAGACGTTCTTCCTCATCATTCATCAAGTGTTCTGTATATTCTATAGTATGTTCGTTAAACCATTGCTTTGCCTGTATGCAAAAGGGACAGTCTGCTTTTGTATAAATCTGAATATCTAACATTATTTTTTCCTTCTAACCTTGACAAGCAATACATTCATCTTCTTCTTTCTGGATGTCTGTAAGGTCTGTTAATTTATTTAATTCTATTTTTTCTGCAACATTTTCTGCACGGTTTGATGTTTCCGTTCTCAGATAATACAATCCTTTACACCCTTCTTTCCATGCTTTAAAATGAACTTCATGTAAGTATTTTTTAGACGCACCAGCTGGGAAATATACATTGAGAGATTGACCTTGACATAGGTACTTTTGTCTGTTTCCTGCCAGTTCTACTATCACATTTTGATTGATTTCTATTGCTGTTTTGAATATGTTTTTGATTTCGTCTGATAAAAATTCTAGGTGTTGGACTGAACCACCGTTTGTTATAATTGAAGTCCATACTTCTGGGGTTTCCATATTGAGATTTTCTAGTTCCTCTTTGAGATATCTATTCTTAATGAGATGTGAACCAGCCCTTGTTCTATGTGTATATGCATTTGCTTTGTGAGGTTCAATTGATGGTGAACAACTTACAATCATAGAACTATTTGCATTAGGAGCAATCGCAAGTAGATGTGCGTTTCTTTTTCCAGTACCCTTCATGTCTTCACATTCACCTCTTTCGTTTGCAAGTAATTCAGTTTCCTCAACAGCATATTCTTTTATCTGTTTAAAGATTGCATCATTTATTGATGTTGCAAGGTCTGATTCAAAAGGAATCCTGTGTTGTTGTAGATACGAATGAAAACCCATTGCACCTAATCCTAACGACCTTTCTTGTTGTGCAGAATATCTTGCACGACTTATCTCATCACCAGCATGGTCTATGAAGAATTGTAATACATTGTCTAGATAACGTATCAAATCTTTCACTAAAGATGTATCTTTCCACTCATCATATTTTTCTAGATTGAGTGAGGACAAACAACACACAGCTGTCCTGTCTTCATTTGTAGGTAGGTGTATTTCATTACATAGATTTGAACCATTAATTTTAAGACCTTTGTCTTTCATAGTTTGTGGTAATGCACGATTAGCTGTATCAATAAAGTTAATGTAAGGTTCACCAGTTCTAAATCTTGTTTCTAAAACTAACTCCCATAGTTTCCTTGCAGACATTGTTTCTCTTATACTTTTGTCATTTGGGTCTAGTAAGTTCCAGTCTTTACCTTCTTCTACTGCTTTCATAAATTCATCTGTAACATTTACTGCATGATGAATGTTCAGACATTTTCTACCCACATCTCCAGTAGGTATTCGTATCTGTAGAAACTCCATGATATCTGGGTGTGATATATCCATGTAAGCTGCATAAGAACCCTTGCGTGTTTTACCTTGTCTGTATGCAATCATATCTGCATCTACTGTGTGTAAGAATGGTATTGGGCCTGGTGCAATATCTGATACAGAACGAACTGAAGACCAATGTCCACCTACTCCACCACCCTTAACTGACAACCACCGTAACTCTGCTGAGTGGTCAATTAGACCCTCTAAACTGTCTGGCACGTATGTAAGGAAACATGAGATAGGTAATGCTTTAACCTTCTCTCTTGGTTTAGGTGCGTTAGATAAAACTGGTGATGCAAACATGAACCAACCTTTACTTGCACCATCATAGATTTTTTGTGCGAGTTTCTTATCACCATATGAATATGCATTTGCAGCTCTAGCAAACGCCATCTGAGGGGAAGTTTCGTCTGGTCTACAGTAGTATTCGGTTAGTAATTTTTCTGCTTGTTCTGAAAGAATCTCATCTCTGTTTGTGTCAATTTTTACCCCTAGATATGTTTCTGTTTTCATTTATGTCTACCTTCTTCCAATATATAAATTGGGTTTTAGCACGAATACCTGAAAAAGTATTCTTACTGATTAATTCTTGTATATCTTGTTTTGTCTTTCCAGACAAAATCATCTCATTTATATCTTTTTCTTTTACTTCTTCTGGCCACAAAACAATCGAATAATCAGAGTCGATAAACTTTTCAATCTGTTTAACAATCTCTTTATTTCTAGGTTCATTATCTGGTATCAAAACAACATTCTTATCACCCTTTACTCTTAAATCAGATTGTGCCGTTGCAACACAGTTATCAAGGAAAAGACTATCTAGTGGGCCTTCAACAACGTAAACGGTTTCGTTCCAGTCTACCCTGTTGAGTCCGTATATTTTTTCTTTTTCTGGATTTAAAATAATGGTAATATATTTAGGTTCTTCTTCTCCAAATGCTCTCCCTTGTAATGCAAACATCTTATTGTCTTCGTCAAAAAATGGTATAACCAATCTTGGGTGGTCTTTCTCTAAACTAGAGAACTTGTTCGGTATAATTGTATTAACCCATTTATAAAAGTTAGGAGCAAAAAATAACTCAAAGTGTACGTTAGTAGGTATGAGTCTTTTTTCCACAAATCGTTTAACAGGATGGTCATGTCTTAATGACGATATCTTCTTAATTGATTTGAGTGGGGAGCTTCCTTTCATAAAATTAGGTTGTTTGAAGATGCCAATATCTGGTGCATCATCTGTCTTCTTGTACTTCTCCATTATATAGTCATTGTAGATTTTTGAATCTACATATTTTAGAAAATTTTGTAAATTTGTACCTTTACCACAATTATGACATTTGTAGATAAAGTTTGCATCTTTTCTAAAGAAATACCCTCTAGCTTTAGATTTATTCTTATGCGAATCGCCACAATACGGACAACGGAAATTATAAAGGTAATCACCTTTTTTCTTAAATTGTTGTAATTGTGATGATACTAAGAGTAAATATTTTTGTTCTATATACATTTGACTAGTATAATAGAAATAAGGTGTGATGTCAAGTAAAATTCATCATTTTATGTAAAACAAATCCAATCACAATAGAACCACCAATAAGAACGTGCCTCCATTTTTCAAGGACACCAACTCTTTTATTAATGTCATTGTGTAGCTTTTGAATTGCCTCTGAGTGTTCTTTGTGTTGTCTTGTACCCTCAGCGAGTAATTCTTTTGTGTTTGTTGTGATTCGTGAATGTAATTCTTTGATTTCATTTGAGAACTCTGAACGTCTTGTTTCTATAAGTTCTTCAGCAGCAAAGACTGCTTCTTCTTGTGCGTTTAATTTTTCTTCGTGTACTGCTAACATTCTATGGATAGAGTTAGAAACATCTGTGATTTTCACAATTGCTGTGTCCAAACGAGTATGAATAAGTTTCATATCCTTAACTTCCTTTTTAAGAAGTACCACATCTGTCTCTAACCCTGCCATAAGACTATTCCTCTTTATAAAGAGTCCACGCACCGTAGGCGATTGCCCCATACGCAGCATATTGTGCAAGACCACCAAATAATATTATGATGACTCCCACACCGATTAGAGCCGCACCATCAAGTGAGGTGCGTTCTACTAATCTATCTTTTATCCAATCTATCATAGATAACTCCTAGTCAAAATCTTTTTGGTGTCTAAACAGCCAAAAGATAACAGCAACAGCGATTAGACCTACTAACCCACTATTACCCAGTTGAGTAATTATGCCAATGATGTTTCCTACAACATCACCACCGATAAAAGGTACTACTGAACCAAATAACATTTGCCAAACTATAGCCAATGTCAAGAACATAACACTAATGTGTGTAAGTCCTATAATCCATTTCCCTACATTTTCGATTGCTTTCATTTACTTTCTCCTTTTTTCTAACTTGGTTATTCTTGATTCTAAATCATCTATCTTTGCAGCAACTTTAGGATATTTTCGTTTCCATGCTATTCCTTCTTTGTCTAGCAAGTCAACACCATATCTTTTTGCTGCCCAACCACATATCAGTTCAAATTGTTTATATCCCCAGATTCCAAGTTTTGTATCCTTGAGATATTTTGTAGAAGCTGCACCGAGCAGACTTCCTGCTATGTTAGATAATAACCATAACCACATCTAATCCACCCTTCGTTTTAAGTATTCAGAGTAAGAACCCATACTATGGTCTCTTATTCCGTCAAAGAGTTGGAATTTTTTAATGGCAGCCCAGCGACCTCTCCATTGGTCTTTAACTCGTTGCCAAATTGTTAACTGTCTTATATTACCATAAGTATTGATATATGTCAAGTCCCCATGATGGCGAAATCCCATAATCCAAAATGGTACGGAAGTTACTATGTCATTATTGTTCACATGACGATAGTGGTCTACCAGACAATTGTTCACAAACTCTGCACCACCAACCCTTGGCGAACCGTAGGTATAAAGTTGTGGAAACTTATCTTCTAATCTAGATGCACATATTGTTGCCATGGCTGCACCTAGTGAATGTCCACAGATATAAAGTTTTCTCTTACCGATTCGTTGTAAGGATACTGATACATCTGCCCAAAGTTTGTCTATTTCGTTTTTAAATCCATTATGAACCATTCCCTCAGTTCTGGATTTTCCTTTAAATGCATTTAGGTCTGCTTTAATATCAGAGAACTCTTTTGGTTCTGTACCTCTAAATGCAATAATTATAACATCTTTACTTTGTGCTATATGACATTGAGCTCCCTCAACATCAAAGAATTTATATGTTGTAAATCCTATTTGTTTAAAATGTCTTTTTGCTCTAGTACCATCATGGTATGCAAGTCTAGAACATTCTGCAAAGAAATAAGATTTCCAATTACTGTCGTCAAAATCTAGTTCTTTACACTTTTCAAAATATGAACTCATTTCTCTGTTTCCTCTATTTTTTCTTCTGGTTTATCTGTTACTGCTTTTTCGTAGTAAATTATAATTTCTTTTTGTTGTTGTATATATCTAAATATCTCAGCAAAGTTTAACGCAAAGTTTTCATAATCATGTACACTTACAGCATAAAAAACAAATGATTCATTTGTCTTTGAAAACTTTTCTTTAAATTCTTCATAATTATCCTCTGTTACAACATAGAATTTTACGTCTGTCATATCAATAGGTTTAGGTTGATTTTGTAGAGGAATTCTCTTTTCGATTTCTACTGTCTGAACAACAATTTCTTTTTCTGGTTTTCTAAAGTAACTACAGTTAGTCAACAACAGGCAAAGCAGTAAGAGACTCAATCCTCTCAAATAATTTCTTAGTTCCATTATTTATCCTTTTCTCTATTAATCCTGGCTTCTTTATACTTAGACGAGTTAAATCATGTTTGTGTAACTTCTTTCTTAAATCATCTCCGTATTCTTCAGCCTTATCTAGTTTCATTTGTAAGTCTTTATTTAAGGTTGCAAACTTCTCTTGACTTTCTTTCATACTATTAATCGTCAATTCGTTTGTTTTTGCAACGGTTTCTAGTTTTGCATTGTTTTGTTGTAGTGTTGCAATTCTTTGTTGTGTGTCTTGGTAATATGCATATGCACCATATACCACACCACCTAATAGTCCTACAACTATTATTAACATATAAATTTTAAGCATTATAATCATCCTTATTCATTAACATATATAGTTTCTCACCTAATAACTTTCCAGACACATGGTCAGACAGATAATGAAATCCTGCCAGTACCCTTCCTATTCCACATTCTTTTGCAGCTTCTAGTAATCCTTTTTCATGTTTGGGGAATTTGCCTATGACGTATTTTGCAACTAACATAGACTGCGCTGAATGTCCACTAGGGTACGACCTTGTGTTTGTGGTTTTACTATTTAGGGTTTTTATGGTGTTATCAACCTCTTTTGGACGCCTTCTATTGAATTTATTTTTAAAGTGCATTATGATTGGGTTTGATTGTTTAATTATATCTCTAAACTCACCATCATGGAATTTTAGTCCATTTTCATCACAATATTTTTTAATCGCATAGAAAGAAACTTCATCATGGTCTTTAACCGATTGTATATCTTCTGGTGTTCTTGCCCTCATCATTTTTTTTAACTTTAATATCTCACTTACATCATCTGTAGGTGGATTTGGTAAAGTAATTTGGTCTACAACATCATCTGTAAAAAATTTCATTTCTTTAATATAGTTTTCAAATGACATCTTAGTATTTGATGTTGAAAAGTTTCTTTTTCTCATCACAGTTTTCGCAACAAGTTCTAGTTCACCACCCTTAGTTTTGTTTAATACGAATGGCATATTGATATTAGTTTTCATATCATTGATAACAGCCTGTGCATCATCACCAAGTTTTGATATCTTTTTTCCATATTTTTTAAATGATTGTTTGAATAAACGTGTGAGTTCAGAGGGGGTAATTTGTTTAACATTTCTTGCATCATTGACTCTGTCAAGGAAATGTCTTGTAAATTCTACATCAATACCGACAGCTGCAAATACTCTATCTGCATATCTTTCAATCTGGTCTAAATCAGATTTCTTTACTTTCTTTTTTTCATCTGCATTGAGGTCTGCAATAGGTTCGTATTGACCCATACCTGGCCCATAACTACTACCACCGTAAGGAAACAATGGATTAAGAGCATCCTGTGATGTAACCTCATCAAAATATTTAAAAGTTTTCATTAGAAAACTATCTCTTTTTGCCTATCATTTTCATGATGCCATCAGCTGCTCTCATGAAATCACTTTTTTTACCATTTAACATTTTAGTAAGTTTTGCTTTATTGGCAGGGTTTATCTTATCTAAAACTTGCACTATGGCAGATGCTGTATATAAATCAACTTTCATAGTACCATCTTTAAGTTTTATTGGTTTCATTGATTTACTTTTTACAATACTTTTTAATACATCTACATTGTCTTCTGCAAGTAAAGATTCAACATTAAACTCTGATACAGACTCTTTAACCTTTTGAGAGAAAGTTTTTCTTTCAACACTCTCAGCGCTATCAGAGGTTACTACATTAGCAGGAAATGTATTTCCAATATATCTAACAATCTCTCCAGTAGATTTACTGTCCATCTTTGCAACAACTAGAAATTTAACTTTTCTTTTATCAGATGAAGTTGCAATTGTTTGAGCACCCATTCCACCCTTTTCTAATGTCTTTCCATCTGTTGATAATATTTTGCCGTCCATTGACCTACCTTTATAAAATGCATCTACCACTTTTTTGTCTTTTGGACTTAATGCTTCATCAAGTTCAACTTCTTCTTTCACAGCATTTCTTTTTGCTTCTCTTTTTGCACGAGCTGTTTCTAATTTAGCACGGTGTGTTTTGTATGATTTAGAACGGGCATCTATTAATTTTTTTTTCTTTTTTCTCATACCAGTTGGGTTCATATCAACACCACTACCAGTACCACCAAAGTTAGTAGGTGCATCTTCATCTACTGAACGACCAGTATAAGCACTTACCTCTGTCCATTTAGCCATTTTTAATATCCTCCAAACTTACATATATTTTTTCTTGGGTTTTCATGTGTATAACTGGAAATATCTCAACACCCAAAACTGTATCTATTGGTGGTTCGTCATCATATGCGATAACCTTATCACCTTTTTTTGCAGTTAATTCTTCTTCTTCTTTATTTAGTATATCATTTTTTAGAACATATTCACCTTTGGGTAAAATTTCACCAAATCCTATGACTTCCTCTGATATTTCATTGTCTAGTTCTATATTATTTTCTTTAAGATACTTCATAAATTCTTTTTCAAACATATCTGGGTCTTCAACATGCTCTTTAAATGTATCTTTTAATAAGAATAATGCAGCTGCATATGTACCAACCTTAGTTCGTAAGCCTGGAACTTTTGCAAATAATTTCTTTATGTTGAAAACTAATTTGTGTAGGATTGTATAAGAGTTTTGTTGTTCAGTTGTGTTGAGTTCTACAGCAACCTGTGTAGATTTAGGTTTTCTAATACGATTACCAGTTTTGTCTATGATACCTAATTTATAAGCATCAGTTTTTTCAAAGGGTGTTGTTAGTAACCTTAGAAACCTGTATGTAACAAATAAATCAATCGCTCTACCCATTATAGTTCCTCTAAAACTTTTAAGACTTTTTCATCTTCTTTTATATTTGGCAAATCATCTTCTCTAATCATATTGAGATATAGAGTAAATGACTTTAGAGCTGACCAATATTCCTCTTGTATTTTATATAACAATAGGGTTGTACATGCGTCAGCACCAAATACATTTAATAATACTATAAGATGATTTAGTAAAAGTCTTTCTTTAAGAACACCAGTATCATAATATTTTCGTAGGAGTCTTTTGATGTATTTAAATCTTTTTAAATCATCTTGAAATTCTTTTTCGCCCTCACATTGTGGATTGTCATAATGTCTGATTGCAAACATGACAACATTCTCACTTGTAATTTTTTCATACATTATGCTATAGAAGCAAATACTCTACATGAATTATTAGTTGGCATCATTTCGTAGCTTATCTTTAAAGATAATCCACCTTCTACCATGTGTGATATGCCATCATCATCTAAAAATTCATCAAACGGAGTATTACTGTCTTTTCCAAAACGTCCACCAAACTTAGACATTGGTAATTCGAATGAACCACTCTTGCCTTCCATTGTAGGTACTTCTTTTGAAAAGGTGAAACCAATTCTCTCTAAACTTGTTCTTATGCGATTTACTGCATGTTCAGGCATTAGGTATTCTTGATTACCTATTTGTCCTACAAAAGCACTTAATCTTTTTACTACCTCTGGATTAGCAACATCTGTGATATTTATCCCATCATCAACTGCCAAATCGTCAGTACTAGAACCTACTCCTTCTCTCATAAATCCTTTAAATGTTTTCATTTTTTTTCCTCAGCTGATTTAATTTTTTTTGTTGCAACTGTTTTTGATGTACCAGTTTTAACCATTTTTTCGTGGGCTTCCTCAGCAGAAATAATCCCACCAGAATACTGTTTTAAAAACTTTTGTTGGAAATAATTCTTTCTTGGATATTTCCCTTTAAGGAGTTTAACTCCCTTATAATATTCGTCTGCCATAATAAACTCCAATCAGTTTGAGAGGGGGGTCGAAACCCCCCACTCGATAGTATAACCGATAAACGGAAACTAATCTTAGTCAGTTCCAGTTGTTTCGATTGGGCCTGAGTCAGCAGATGCTAAGTGACCTGATAATGCAACCCATGATGTTCCTGTCCACATTAAAGTAGCAGTATCACCAGCTGTTACAAAGTCAATATCTACGAAACCTTGTACGTCAGCAGGAGTACACTCAGTTGAGCCACCGTCTGTGTCGTGAACGATTATTTTGATTTGTCCTACAACTGTACCGTCAGCAATTGTTGTTGCATTAGTACCAGCAGTTTGTAACAATGTTAAAGCATGTGTTACAGATATTGCTGTTTGTGAACCGTCTGAAATATCTTCAACAGAGTTTGAGAACCCTATGAAAGATGGTAAGTTGTTAATGAAATTTGTTACAGAAACCTTTTTGTTGATTGGTGTACCTGTTGGGTCATCAACAACGTGTAAAAGGTCAGCACCTGCTACGCCTGTGCTTAAATCTGTAAGAGCGGTGATTTTTTTATCAGCCATTTCTTCTTCTCCTATATAAACCCCTTAATTGGGGAATGCTATTGTAGGTAAATTCCTACATCAAGAACCAGCAACAGCAGCTGCTGTAGTCTGGTCATCATCATGTAATTCTTTTAGCATACTCTCGCATTGTTGTTTTGCACCATGTAGTGCATTTAACTGTGCAACAGTATCTAATCTCTTTTTATCAATCTCTTGGATTTGACCATGTACTATGTTAATGTCACTTCCAAGAGCTTTGATGCGTTCTTCTAAGTATTTATTATCAATCTTCATAATTATCACCTTTCTTAATTTATAATAAAGTTATTTATAGTGTTTAACTAGCGGCAACAGTAACACCATTTAATACAGATGCTGTACCTGAAGTACTACCAGCCTGTGTATAAACAGCAATGTCACTAGTGTAATCTTCTGCAACAATACCTTCATTTGCATTAGATGAAGAACCATCTGTACCGTTAAGTATGATTTTATCTTCACCATCTCCACCAGAACCTTGTTCTAGTAAACCAATGTAAACTTCGCTATCTCCACCAGTAAATGTTAAGTCTGTAATATCGGCAGTTCCAGTTGAACCAGCGATTGTAAAGTCAACACCTTCCATATGAATTTCTTCAGCACCATCTGTTGATGCAAGAAGTACAATGTCATTTGCAACTGTGATTGCTTCACTAACTGTAACACTTGTCTGTGATGCAACAGCAGTAATAGTAAGCGAATTATCTGTACTAATGCGTGTGTCACTACTTGAATCTGAAATAGAAGCAGCGCCACCTTTTACTGTAATAACCTGTCCAACTACAAGAGTTGCACCAGAAACACCATCTACGACTAGAGTTGTTGAACCAGATAATGCACCATTAACTGTCATAACTGTACCAGCACTACTGTCCATTACCAGTTTATCGCCAGGCACATCTCTTGTACCTTCTTCTAACATTAATCCAAGAATTGAACCACCATCTTCTTCTGTGATATCAGAAGTACCGTTGAAAAGAATTGCAGTTCTTCCTTCAGATGCGGCATCTCCTACACCACCACCATTAAATGCAAGGTAACCAGCGGCTGCGTTAGTTTGTACTAATCCTCTAAATACGATTTGGTTAGTTCCAGAACCAGAGAAGTATTGACATGCAACTGTACTATCTTCTACCATATCTGTTGCCCCTAAACGAGATAACAGAATGTGTGCTTTATTAGTAACAGTTTGATTTGCTGAACGAGCAGCAGATGTAACATCCACAGCTTCGTCAAATGTTACAGTAATATCAAATGTTCCTGTATCTGCAACTTCACCTTCTGTCCAACCAATTGAAACTGGTGTAGCAGCACCAAATACCTCTGCTAAATTACGAATACAAACCAAAACTTCTGGTTGTGCATCTTTATTGTCATTACCTGAGTTTGGGTGACCAGGCGATAGAGCCCAACCACCAGAAACAGCAATGGCATCTTGTCTAGAACCTGAAGACCCCTGAGCATTGGAATCGACTGGTAAAAACTTAGGTCGGCTATCTGCCGTTGTAACTTTTCCCCATAAACCCATATTTTTTCTCCTTATAAAATAAAATATACTTTTTAACTATTTATAATTATTTGAAACCCAATTTCTTGAGTTCTGCAAGAGTTTTACTGACATTGGTATGTCTTATACCTATACCACCAGCACTCTCCCATTCTTGTATGTTCTTAATATAATCATCAATAAGGACATTTGGTTTTTCGTCTTTATTTTTTGCAAATGCTTTCTTAGCTTCACGTTTAACCAAATGTATTTTACTTCTAGGTACACTAGTATTTTTACCTAGCCACTTCATTTTTCCCTTTATAGAATTTGGGTCTTTACCAGAGTATGCAGATAATATGTGCGTATCATACTTTGCAACCCTCTGATATAGTTTCTTCGCTCCAGGCATCCATTCTAAGTTTGCCCAAAAATCTTTTGTACCAGATATTTTACTCCACCGAGTTTTATTATCTGATTTTGCAAATGGTTGACCGACTACTTTTTCGGCACCTTTTAGAAAATCAACCAAAACCATGTCCATATCACAGTACAATTCTGGTAAATCTTCATTACTTGCTTCGTATAGTTCTTCTATATCCCTCATCTTTTCTCTTTCTTTATTATAGTCGTACTATACCATATTTTACGTCATTTGTCAAGTATTACTTGTCCTTTTTTTCATCTAAGTCTGGGTCAACTTTAACTTCTGTTGCTTTTTTACCAGTCATAGTTTTTTCAATTTTAGGTTTCTTTTCTTCCTTTTTAGGGTCTTTTACAAAAGGATTTTTACCTTCGTCCATACCCCACATTTTAGCAAGTTGTTCACGCATGTAGTTATTTTTAGACTGCATTGCACCAACTTGTTTTTCAAACTCTTCTGGTGATTGGCCAGGAGTAACATTAAGTGTATGGTCTGTACGTTCTTTTGTACCCACCTCAAAGTTTTCTTTTTTTGTTTCTTTTGCCATAGATTTTGATATTGCTTTACGTTTCTTGTGTAGGAATTCGTCAGAACTATCTGTATCCCCATCATTGTCAATATCTTTATCTTTTCTATCTTTGAACTTTTTCTTGACTGCTTTTTTATCAACAGGGTCAAGGTCTTCTTGTTTCTTTGCAGCTTCTTGCCATAACCCTAAGATAGATTCTTCAAGACTGCCCTCTTTAGTTTTCATATATTTTGACATTTTATTCTCCCTTAGTGCCATGTAAAACTTTAGTCCAGAAATCATTATTCATTGTAATAGAATTTTCCATAAAGTTACCATAATTGATATCTTTTACATTCTTTACATCTTCTGGCATTTTACCATATTGTGTTGTAATTAATTCTTCACGAATTTCATTTGGTATTCTTCTTCCTAGTGGAACATATACCTGTGTAGATTCTTCTAACTGACGAACCTTTACATCTATATTTTTTGATTTGAACCATTCTTGTACTTGTAGCTCATCTCTGTTTCTTTTTCTTTCAGTTTCCATATCTTCTTTAGAACCTGTCTTTAGAACTTCACCAGTTGGTTTGTCAATAAGTTTTGCTTCTTCTACTTTATTTTCCTCTTTATGGCCTGGTACATGTTTAGACATTATGTTAGTAATATCTTTACCAGCAACATAATCTGGTAACACTTTCTCTAATGACTTTCTGATATCTAATGATTTTGATACATCTTTTCTGAACTTATCTGCAAATGACCTCATGTTTTTATCTTTTTTCATATTTGAGTACACTTGTGCAATCTTCATTGCAAGTTCTTTCATTCTACCTTCATCAAGTGTTTCTTCTCTGATGCCTGCAAGTTTCATAGCATCACCAATAGTTCTTGGTGTTCCTATTGATTTACCACCTTTTTTCCAACTAATCATTTTTTTGCCTGCATTGTCATAATCACCTCTGTTACCATCTGTACCATCTTTACCAAGTGCATTATTTATTATTATCATTGTAGAAACACCTTTACTTGGGCCAGGAACATATCTACCCAATCTACCTACCTTTTTCTTTAAAGCATCTCTTTCATCTGGTGACATATAAATCATAGCACCTTCTCGACCATAAAAATCTTCTTTCTTTTTCAGTTTTAGAATTTCTATTGCTGTTTTCTTATCCATAGCTTCATCAAGTTCGACTTCTTCTCCATGTACCACTATGGTATGTGGATATGGTGATACTTTTCCTAAAGCAATTATTGCTTTTTTCTCATCTTTTGCTTGAACAAACACACCAGTTATTATACCTTTTTGACCTAAAGAATGTTTAGATGTTTGTGTTCTGTAA
>Ga0209630_10001949_pt1 | contig 20855 bp, 16 predicted proteins | sample COG_01_FD_184745 | JGI IMG/M metagenome (GOLD analysis project Ga0209630, IMG submission 184745) | Pelagic Microbial community sample from North Sea - COGITO 998_met_01 (SPAdes) (version 2) | ecosystem: Environmental > Aquatic > Marine > Neritic zone/Coastal water | place: Helgoland, sampling... | reverse complement strand
CGGCCGTATCGTCGATCCACTCGGCCGACCACTCGATGGCGGGGCGGCGATCGTCGCCGAGCGGTTCGAGCCGGTGGAGCGCCCCGCGCCGTCGATCATCGAGCGCGACCTCGTCGTTCAGCCGGTGCAGACCGGGGTATTGGTCATCGATGCGATGTTCGCGCTCGGCCGCGGCCAGCGCGAGCTGATCCTGGGCGACCGCGCGACCGGCAAGACCGCGCTCGCCGTCGATGCGATCATCAATCAGCGGTCGAGCGACATGATATGCATCTATGTTGCGATCGGCCAAAAATCCTCCAGCGTCGCGCGCGTAATCGATCAGGTGCGCCGCCATGGCGCGCCGGAACGCTGCATCTTCGTGGTCGCGAGCCCGGCTTCCGCACCGGGGTTGCAATGGATCGCGCCGTTTGCCGCGTTCACCATGGCGGAATATTTCCGCGATCAGGGCGGTCATGCGCTCGTCGTCCTCGACGACCTCACCAGGCATGCCGCCACGCACCGCGAGATCGCGCTGCTGACCGGCCAGCCGCCGGGACGCGAAGCCTATCCGGGCGACGTTTTCTACCTCCATTCGCGGCTGCTGGAGCGCGCCGCCCGGATGTCGCCCGAAAAGGGCGGCGGTTCGCTCACGGCGCTGCCGATCGCGGAGACCGATGCCGGCAATGTCAGCGCCTATATCCCGACCAACCTGATCTCGATCACCGACGGGCAGATCGTGCTCGACACCCGGTTGTTCGCCGAAGGGCACAAACCCGCTGTCGATGCCGGCACCAGCGTCAGTCGCGTAGGCGGCAAGACGCAGGCCCGGGCGTTGCGGGACGCGAGCGGCACGATGCGGCTCGACTATGCCCAGTTCCTCGAGCTCGAAATGTTCACCCGCTTCGGCGAGCAGCCAGAGCCGCGCGTGAAGGCCCAGATCGAGCGTGGACGGCGGCTGCGCGCATTGCTCGCCCAGCCGCGCTTCCAGCCTCTGCGGGTCGTGGATCAGGTGGCGCTGGCAACCGCGCTCACCGAGGGCCTCTTGGATCCCGCGGCGATCACCGACATCGCTGCGATCCGCGCGACTCTGCCGTCATGGCTCGATGCCAATGCGTCCGATCTCGTGGGGCAGGTCGAGGCTAACGGGACAATGGATGCGACGTTGCGCGCCGGATTGTTGGCGGCCGTGCAACGGATGATCGCCAGCTACAGCGCTGGCGTCGCGACATGAGCGATCGTCTCGCCAATGTCGGGCGACGGATCGCCACGGTCCGGCAACTCGGTGCGGTGGTCAACGCGATGCGCGGTATCGCCGGCGCCCGTGCCCAGCAGGGCCGCGCGCTGCTGCCCGCGATCCGCGCCTATGCCGCGACGGCGGGTCATGCGATTGGGAAGGCGCGGCAGCTACAGACAGGATCTTCGGCACCGCCGCTGAACAGCGCAAAGGGCAAGACAGGTCTTATCGTCTTCGGCGCAGAGCAGGGGTTCGCGGGCGCCTTTCCAGAGCAGATCTTGAACGCCGCTGCGAGCGATTCCCCAGCGGCGCACATCTTCCTCGTCGGCGATCGTGCCGCCGCGCTTGCTGCCGAGCGGACACTGCCCGTTGCCTGGGCCACCAGTCTTCCCAGTCGCGCCGCTGCGCTTGCCGATATGGCAACCGAGCTGCTTGGCGCCCTCTACGATTATGTGGCCGTGGCCGGCGCGGTCCCGGTCGCAATGATCTATCCGGTCTGGACGGCAGGGCATGGTGCGTCGGTCGTCCGCCGCAGCCTTTTGCCGCTCGATCCCGATATGTTTCCGCCGGAGCCAGTTGGGTCGATACCCCTGATCAATCTGCCGGCAAGCGACCTCGTCGAGCGCTTGGCCCAGGAATATGTCTTCGCCCAGCTGTGCGGAGCGGCCACCGAGGCCTTCGCCGCTGAAAACGAGGCTCGCATGGCGACGATGGCGGCCGCGAAAACCAATATCGACGCCAGACTCCAGGCACTTGAACGCGAGGAACGGCTGACGCGTCAGGAGGAAATCACCGCCGAGGTGGTTGAGCTGGCGGCCGGGGCACGCGCACGCGGCCGAACCCGGACGGTATCGGAGTAGGGGGCCGAGCTGATGCCGGAAGCGACGTGATTGCCTGGCACAAGTGTGCGGCACTGCCATCCGTATCAATACGCATGTTGCGAGCGGTCTTCGCCATTCATGGGTGTGCAAGCAGTTCGAGCGCTGCGCGGTGGCGCATCAGCGTTCCGGCATACACCAGCTCCGGCTAGGCGGCCGGGAACCCATGCCTTTTCAGTTTCAGGAAGAATGACCATGGACCCGCAGCCCGAGGCGAATGGCCAGCCACTCTCCAGCGATGAGATCGGCCTGATCCACGCCTGGTGGCGCGCCGCCAATTACCTCTCGGTTGGACAGATTTATCTGCTCGATAATCCGCTGCTCCGCGAACCGCTCAAGATGGATCACGTCAAGCCGCGGCTGCTTGGACACTGGGGTACGACCCCCGGGCTTAACTTCCTCTATGTGCACCTCAATCGTGTCATCAAGGCGCGCGGCCTCAATGCGCTCTTCATCGCCGGGCCTGGTCATGGCGCACCAGGTGTCGTCGCCAACACATGGCTCGAGGGCACCTATAGCGAAGTCTATCCTGCCATCGGTCCCGACGAAGATGGCCTGCGCCAGCTTTTCCGGCAATTCTCCTTCCCTGGCGGCATTCCCAGTCATGCGTCACCCGATACGCCCGGTTCAATCCATGAAGGTGGTGAACTGGGTTATTCTCTTCTGCATGCGTTTGGCGCCGCCTTCGACAATCCCGATCTGATCGTTGCTTGCGTCGTCGGCGACGGCGAAGCGGAGACCGGACCGCTGGCGACCTCGTGGCACAGCAACAAGTTCCTTAATCCCGCGACCGACGGGGCCGTTCTGCCAATCCTGCATCTCAACGGTTACAAGATCGCAAGTCCGACTGTCCTTGCGCGCATTTCGCACACCGAGCTCGACGCGCTGTTTCGCGGTTATGGCTACCTGCCGATCTTCGTCGACGGCGAGGAGCCGGACGCGATGCACCGGGCGATAGCGGCCGCGCTAGACGACGCGGTCGATCGGATACACGCGATCCAGAAGGCCGCGCGCGACGGTGGGGTCACGACGCGTCCGCTCTGGCCGATGATCGTCCTGCGCAGCCTAAAGGGCTGGACCGGACCCAAGATCGTCGACGGGCAGAAGAGCGAAGGCTTCTGGCGGGCGCACCAGGTCCCGTTCACGATGGACAAGCCCGAGCATCTTGGGCTGCTCGAGGAATGGATGCGCAGCTACCACCCGGAAGAACTGTTCGATGATGGCGGGCGGCTCCGGCCCGAAATCGCGGCTCTGGCACCGGCTGGCGACAGGCGGATGAGTGCCAATCCGCATGCCAATGGCGGGGCTCTGATGCGCCCTCTGCGGTTACCCGACTTCGCATCCTACGCGGTCCCGGTCGTTCATCCCGGCCAGAGCGACGGCGAGGCGACGCAGGTGATGGGCACGTTCCTGCGCGACGTGATGCGGGAGAACGCTCAGGCCCGCAACTTCCGCGTTTTCGGCCCGGACGAGACGGCATCCAACCGGTTGCAGACGATCTTCGAAGCCACCGACCGGAGCTGGGACGCGGAGACGATCGCGGACGATGTCCATCTCGATCCCAGCGGACGCGTGATGGAGGTGCTGAGCGAACATTGCTGCCAGGGATGGCTGGAAGGCTATCTGCTGACGGGCCGCCACGGCCTGTTTTCCTGCTATGAGGCGTTCATCCACATCGTCGATTCGATGGTCAACCAGCACGCCAAATGGCTGAAGACGGCGAAGGAGGTGCCCTGGCGTCGCCCGATCGCTTCGCTCAATTATCTGCTGACCTCTCACGTCTGGCGCCAGGATCATAATGGCTTCAGCCATCAGGATCCCGGATTTGTCGATCATGTCGTCAACAAGAAGGCTGACATCGTGCGGGTCTATTTCCCGCCCGACGCCAATACCCTGCTTTTTGTCACCGACCATTGCCTGCGCAGCTGGGACCGAATCAATGTCATCGTCGCCGGCAAGCAACCTTCGCCGCAGTGGCTCGACATGAATGCGGCGATCAAGCACTGCACGCGCGGCATCGGTATCTGGGATTGGGCCAGCAACGATCGCCGCGGAGAGCCGGATGTCGTCATGGCGTGTGCTGGCGACGTTCCTACGCTGGAGACACTGGCCGCGGTCAGCCTGTTGCGCGTGCAACTCCCCGACCTTAAGGTTCGCGTCGTCAACGTCGTCGATCTGATGACGTTGCAGCCCAACAGCCAGCACCCTCATGGGCTCAGCGACAGCGCGTTCGACGCGCTCTTCACGACGGATAAGCCGGTCATCTTCGCCTATCATGGTTATCCGGCACTAATTCATCGGCTTACCTACAAGCGCACCAACCACCAGAATATCCACGTTCACGGTTTCGAAGAGGAGGGCTCGACGACGACGCCTTTCGACATGGTGGTCCGAAACCATCTCGACCGCTTCCATCTCATGGAGAAGGTTATCGACCATGTGGAGCTGCCCGATAGTGCGGCCGCCTACGCCAGGCAGACGATCGATGATGAACTGGTCGAGCACAAGCGGTACATTGCGGCACACGGGATCGATATGCCTGCCGTTCGCGATTGGCGGTGGCCCTCTGGAGCCTGAGGCGTCACCGGAACGAGCGGTTTGGGAGAACCGCGCCTCGGGAGACATGGCAGGCATTCTGCGCGTGCGCTCGTGAACGCACAAGCATCTGGGGACATTACGTAATGTTGTTTCGAGCCATGCCGGGCATGCCGCGACGTCCCCCCGGAGAAACGCTGCATGATCGATACGTCCGCAGACTGTGCCAAGTGCGACCCGCTCGACGGCGTCGCCCGGACGCTCGACCATGCCTCGGCCGCGGCAATCGCGCAGATGACCTCTGGCCTGTCGCCGGTGACAATGATGCAGGCGTGGCTGGACTGGTGTGCTCATCTCACCATATCGCCGGGCAAGCGGCTGCAGCTTGCCGGCAAGGCAGGGCGAAAGGTCCAGCGGATTACCGATTATGCCGTGCGACGTGTGGGGCAGGTCGATGCCGCGCCGGCGATCGAGCCGCTACCGCAGGACCGGCGCTTTATCGATCCGGCCTGGCGGCAGTTCCCTTTCGACCTGATCTCGCAATCCTTCCTTCTCACCCAGCAATGGTGGCATGCGGCGACCACCGGCATCAGCGGCGTGTCCAGGCATCATGAAGAGATGGTGGCGTTCGCGGCACGGCAGATGCTCGACGTCATCGCGCCCACCAACTTCCTCGCGACCAATCCCGTGCTCCAGCGCAAGATCATCGAGTCCGGTGGTGAGTGCCTGGTCGAGGGTGCGAAGCATTGGATGGAGGATGCGGAGCGGCGCGCCCGAGGCGAGCCGCCCGTAAGGACTGAGGCGTTCCGCGCCGGGGAGACGGTGGCGATCACGCCCGGCAAGGTGGTGTTCCGCAACGCGCTGGTCGAGCTCATCCAATATGCGCCGACGACCGGGATTGTCCGCCCCGAGCCGATCCTCATCGTTCCCGCCTGGATCATGAAATATTACATTCTCGACCTGTCGCCGGAGAATTCGCTGGTCCGCTGGCTGGTGGCCGAGGGCTATACCGTGTTCGTCCTGTCCTGGCATAATCCGCAGAGCGCGGACCGCGACCTCGATATCGACGCCTATCGCCGCCTCGGGCCGATGGCGGCGCTCGACGCGGTCACGGCGATCACGGGCTCGGCCAAGGTCCACGGTGTCGGCTATTGTCTCGGCGGGACGCTGCTGGCGATCACGGCGGCGGCCATGGCTCGCGACGGCGACGAACGCTTCGCATCGCTCAGCCTGTTCGCGGCGCAGACCGAGTTCAGCGAGCCGGGCGAGCTCGGCCTGTTCATCGACGAGGCACAGCTCAACCTGCTCGACAATATGATGTGGAGCCGTGGCTATCTCGACAGTAGCCAGATGGGCGGCGCCTTCCAGATATTGCGGTCCAACGACCTGATCTGGTCGCAGATCCTCGGCACCTATCTGATGGGCGAGCGCGAGCCCATGACCGACCTGATGGCATGGAATGCGGACGGAACGCGCATGCCCTACGCCATGCACAGCGAGTATCTGCGCACGCTCTTTCTCTATGACGATCTTGCCGAAGGCCGGTTCAAGGTCGAGGGGCACACCATCACGCTCTCGTCGCTGCGTCAGCCCATCTTCGTGGTGGGGACCGAGCGCGATCACGTCGCGCCGTGGCGGTCGGTCCACAAGCTGCACTGGCTGAGCAGCGCCGAGATCCGCTTCGTCCTGACCAGCGGCGGCCACAATGCCGGCATCGTGTCCGAGCCCGGGCATCGCCACCGCAGCTATCATGTCGCGACCCGCGTCCTCGACCGCCCCGCGCTCGATCCGGACGATTGGCTGGACCAGGCCGAGGCGCGCGACGGATCGTGGTGGACGGACTGGGCGGCCTGGCTCGGCGATCATTCCGGCGCGCTGCAGGCCCCGCCGCCGATGGGTAATCCGGACAGGGGCCTCGTAGCGCTCTGCGATGCACCCGGCCATTATGTGCTGGAGCGCTGAGCAATGGGCAGCCTCAAAATGATCGAGAACCGGACCTTCGACGAGATCGTCGTGGGTGAGACGGCGAGCGTCACGCGGACCTTGGGCGAGCAGGACATTCAGCTGTTCGCCTTGGTTTCGGGCGACGTCAATCCGGCCCATCTCGATGCCGAATATGCCGCCGGCGACATGTTCGGGCGGGTGATCGCGCACGGCCTATGGGGTGGTGGTCTGATCTCGGCCGTGCTCGGCACGCAGCTCCCTGGGCCGGGCGCGATCTATCTGAGCCAGAGCCTTCGGTTCAAGCGACCCGTAGGGTTGGGGGATACGATTGTCGCGTCGGTCACGGTACGCGAGAAGCGCGCCAAGCATCATATCGTCGTCTTCGACTGTTGCTGCATCAACCAGGCCGGCGAGGAGGTGATCAACGGCGAGGCTGAGGTCAAAGCGCCAACCGAGAAAGTAAGGCGCCCGCGCATGGCGCTGCCCGATATCCAGCTCTCGGATCATGACGGCTTCCGCCGGCTGATCGAGATGACGAGAAGCGTCGAGCCCGTTCCCACGGCGATCGCACATCCCTGCACCACCGCCGCGATCCTGGCTGCGGCAGCCGCTGCCGAAGCCGGCCTGATCGTGCCGATCCTGATCGGCCCCGAGGCTCGCATCCGTGTGGCTGCCAAGGACGCCGGCAAGGATATCGGTGCCCTCCGCCTGATCGACGTGCCCCACAGCCATGCCGCCGCGGCGCGTGCGGTCGAACTGGTCCGCTCGGGCGAAGCACTGCTGCTGATGAAGGGATCGCTGCACACCGACGAACTTATGGGTGCTGTCGTTCCGGCTGCGACGGGCCTGCGAACCGAGCGCCGCATCAGTCATGCCTATCTGCTGGACGTCCCCGGGCATCCGGCGCCGCTCATCATCACCGACGCGGCGATCAACATCGATCCGAGCCTGGAAGACAAGGCCGATATCATCCGCAATGCGATCGACCTCGCGCATGTCATCGGCATCGCCTGTCCGAAGGTCGCGATCTTGTCTGCCGTGGAGACGGTCAATCCGGCGATCCGCTCGACGCTCGATGCGGCCGCCTTGTGCAAGATGGCCGATCGCGGACAGATCGTCGGCGGCGTCCTTGACGGTCCGCTCGCCTTCGACAACGCGATCAGCGAGAAGGCGGCAAAGGACAAGGGCATCGTCTCCCCCGTTGCAGGGCGCGCCGAAGTCCTCGTCGTTCCCAATCTGGAAGCCGGCAATATGCTTGCCAAGCAGCTGACCTTTCTCGGCGGCGCGGACGCGGCCGGCGTGGTGCTGGGCGCGCGGGTACCCATCATTCTCACCAGCCGGGCGGATTCGCTCCGCACCAGCGTAGCGTCATGCGCAATCGCGCTGTTGCTGGCGCGGGCCGCCCCCAGAGCCACGCCCGGCCCGATAGCGAAGCCGGCATGAAGGCGATCGTCAGTCTCAATGCCGGCTCGTCGAGCATCAAGTTCGCGCTCTATCGCTTGTCGGGCGGACAGCTCGACTTCGATGCGGGCGGCAAGATCGAGGGTATCGGCACTAGCCCCCGGCTCGTCGCGCGCGACGCGGGCAGCGAGACCATCGTGGAAAAGACGTGGCCGGGCGGGGACGCACTCTCGCACGAGAATCTGCTCGAGGACCTCTTTGCCTGGGCGGCAACCCAATTGGGAGACCGCAAGGTCGCCGCGATCGGCCATCGTATCGTCCATGGCGGCGTGCGCTTCGCCGCGCCGCAGATCATCGATGATACTTTGCTGGATGCGCTCGATGCCTTGATCCCATTGGCGCCGCTCCATCAGCCGCATAACCTCGCCGCGGTCCGGGCCTTGCGCCTGCTGGCGCCTTTGCTGCCGCAGATCGCCTGCTTCGATACCGCGTTTCACCATGGCATGCCGCCGTTGGCGACGCGCCTGCCGATTCCGCGCGCTTTTCACGGCCAGGGCGTGCGCCGGTATGGCTTTCACGGTTTGTCCTATGAATACATTGCGGGCCGCCTTCGCGAGATCGACCCTGCTCTGGCCGCAGGCCGCGTCATCGCCGCGCACCTAGGCAACGGTGCGAGCATGTGCGCAATGCGTGCCGGGGCGAGCGTCGATACGACGATGGGCTTCACGGCGCTTGACGGATTGATGATGGGCACGCGCTCGGGCGCGATCGACCCCGGCGTGGTGCTTCATCTTCAGACTCAGGTCGGTATGGCCGCACAGGCGGTGGAGACGTTGCTCTATGAGCAGTCGGGCTTACTCGGTGTGTCCGGGATTTCAGGCGATATGCGTACGTTGCATGCAAGCGACGCGCCGGAAGCGAAGGAGGCGGTCGCCCTTTTCGTCCAGCAAGCTGGCCGTCAGGCCGCCGCTCTCATTCCCGCGCTCGGCGGTCTCGACGGTCTCGTCTTCACCGCCGGCATTGGCGAGAATGATTCAGAGATTAGGGCTGCGATTTGCGAGCGCTTAGCTTGGACTGGCGTCATTCTTGATCTCGACGCAAATGCATCGAATGCGCCTGTCATCAGCGCGCCAGATAGCAGAGTGATCGTGCGGATCGTTCCCACTGATGAGGAGCGCGTGATCGCCGATCATACGGTCGCTCTTATCAATCGCCATGGAAGGGGGCGGCGGTGAGGCCGCGTGTTGATCCTTCGGTCACGCACCGGCGGAGCAGTGTATCACCGCGGGTGATCCGGCACTATGAGAAGATCGCCCTGATGCGAACCAGGCTTCGCAGCGATAACGGGTTATCGCGACTGTTCGTTTCCCGCCCACCAGTTGCCATTTTATCGCGCGATCGCTCGCGATCTCGGTTTTCCTATCGTGGAGATCGCGGATCTCGTCTCCCTCTCCCTTTGGAGCGATTTCGAGCGCTCCAGGCCGAGGTCATGTCGCTTGCCCATCACGCGCGCCGAACAGCTGTCAGGCTCGCAAGCTCCAGACGACGCGCGTGCCGCTGCTCGATCTCGCGGATCGATGCGGTGGTGACGACCGGTCGGGATGCCCGATCCTCGATCAGCTGGTGGCTCGCTGAATTCGCATTTAGCAAAGCAGGCGCTCCGCGCCAACCAGGAGGCGGTCATGATGTTACTGAACCGGCGGACGTTGCTGGCGAGCGGGGGTCTGCTCCTGGCGGCGGCGTGTACGCGAAAATTCGGTTCGCCCGAGCGTGCCGGGACGCTTCCGATCCCGCGCCTGGTCGACGCGCGCCAACACGGCCAGCTGATCAACCTGAGAGCACAGGAAGGCGAGACCACGTTCTTCCCTGGCCGGCGAAGCGCCACGCTCGGGTACAATGGTAGCTATCTCGGCCCGACGCTGCGGGTTCACCGCGGCGACGATGTGACGATGACCGTCGGCAACAGCCTGTCGGCTGACACAACGGTTCACTGGCACGGGCTGCTCGTGCCGGGCGAACTGGACGGTAGCCCGCACCAGCTGATCGCTCCCGGTGCGACCTGGCGTCCTACGCTGCCGATCCGCCAGCCGGCGGCGACCCTCTTCTATCACTCGCATGCGCATGGGTTGACGGGTGAACAAGTCTATTCGGGGCTCGCGGGCATGCTGGTTGTGACGGATGAGGAAGAGCAGGGCCTTGGACTGCCGTCGGACTATGGCGTTGATGATCTGCCCGTCCTGATTCAGGACCGGCAATTCGAGGATGGCCGGCTGGTCATGCCGACCGGCATGATGGTTGCTTCGCAGGGCCGCCGTGGCAACACGATTCTGGTCAATGGCGCACCCACGCCTCGGGCCGATGTTCCGGACCGCCTGGTGCGGTTGCGGCTCGTGAACGGTTCGAACGCCCGCATCTATGAGCTTTCGTTCAGCGATGACCGGACGTTTCATTGGATCGGCACCGAGGGCGGTCTCCTGGCGAGGTCCGTCGAACTGCAGGCCCTCACCCTGGCACCCGGCCAGCGTGCCGAGATATTGGTAAGCTTCGCCGATGGCAAGCCGGTCGCTCTGGTCACCGCTCAAGATGCGAGCGCGTCGATGATGGGGATGATGGGAGGTATGGGAATGATGGGCGACCATCACGACGATGAAGACGACGCTTCAACGACGGAGACGGTGCTGACCTTCTCACCGCGCCCGGGCTTGGGCGGGCGGGCCGCAGCCGCTGTACCACTGCTCCTGGCGGCACGCACCGTACCAGATCCTGAAGCGGCCGTAAGGCGCCGGCGCTTCGTGCTCAATATGTCGATGGGCGGTATGATGGACAGCGATGACGGCGCATACGCGATCAACGACAGGCCGTTCGACATTGATCGCATCGACGAGGAAGTCGGTCTCGGGGACGTCGAGATATGGAAAGTCTCCGGGAAGAAGATGGCGCATCCCTTCCATATCCACGGCGTGCATTTCGACGTGCTACGCCGCGATGGCGACGACCCGGACCTTCTCGATCAGGGGCCTCGCGATACGATCGTCGTGAAGGAGGCGGTAGAATTGTTGGTCCGGTTCGACCAGCCGGCCACCAAAGCACCTTTTATGTATCACTGCCATATCCTGGAACATGAGGATGAAGGCATGATGGGGCAATTCACGGTCGGTTGATTCAATCCGGGTGCGTCGCCCAAAGCCTGCCAGGAGCGGGTGCATCTCACGGACGCGGCCAACGCCGGTGGCCCCTGTCGCTCGGACGGCAACGCCTGGCCGTGCCACTCTCGTCCAGCGACATCTTCGTGACAGCATGAACTCTCCAGGCGCTGCCGTTTTAGGCTCGTCAATATCGCTTGACCCAGGACTATGGTCCAAGGTCCACAATGATGATCTTGGCGCAGCCCGATAGCTCGGACGCCGTGACCGGGGAAACGGAGCGTGAGGGGTAACCGCTGCTCCTGCGTATAGAGTTATGGGGAGCCACGCTTGATGTCTCGTTTCGAAAGCCAACGCCGATTTTCGCTCGCCGGGTGCATGGTGGGAACGATGGCAGAAACCCTGCCTCCGACGGCTGTCGGCGCCTGTCCGCAAATCCATTCTAACCTTGTTTGACTGTGGATGACGGGGAGATGGATGGGGGCATGATTGAGAGCCAAAAGGCGAATGGCCTCGATCCCGATTCGGGCACGATCATTCAGGTAGTGAAGAGCGCGCCAAATTACGCCGTCTATGCGCTTGACCCTAAGGGCCTCGTGACAGTTTGGACCGCCGGCTGTGAAGAAATTACGGGATGGGCCAGCTCCGATGCGATCGGGAAACACCATTCGTTCCTGTATTGCGCGGAAGATATCGCGGCGGGCGTTGCGGATAGGCACCTCGCGCAGGTGGAGCAGCTTGGCCGGGTCGAGCAAGAGTCTTGGCGCGTTCGGAAAAACGGGTCGGAGTTCCTCGCCCTTCTGACGACGACGGCGCTCCACGATGAGGCCGGCCAGCTGAGCGGCTATGGCAAGATCCTGCGCGACACGACCGATGAAGCCGCGACCAAGGAAGCGATCGTTGCCCGCGAGCAGCATCTCCAGTCGATCCTGGATACAGTTCCCGATGCCATGGTCATCATCGATGAGCGCGGGCTGATAACGTCCTTCAGCGCCGCGGCCGAGCGCTTGTTCGGATATTCGGAAGCAGAGGTGCTCGGCGCCAATGTGAGCAGCCTCATGCCGTCCCCGGACCGTGAACGGCATGATTCCTATATCGGCCGATATCTGTCGACGAGCGAACGGCGGATCATCGGTATTGGCAGGATCGTCGTTGGCCAACGGCGGGACGGTACCACCTTTCCGATGGAACTCTCGATCGGAGAGGCCGGTCACCGTGGCCACCGCGTCTTCACGGGCTTCATTCACGACCTGACAGAAAGCGACCGCAACGAACTGCAGCTCAAGGAGCTGCAAGCCGAATTGATTCACGTCTCGCGCCTCAGCGCGATGGGCACGATGGCGTCGACGCTGGCCCATGAGTTGAACCAGCCGCTTACCGCGATCGCCAATTATCTGGAAACGACGCGCGACCTGCTTGTCGATCCCGATGCCGAGACCGTCGCGATCGTGCGCGACGCGCTCGACGAGGCAGCTAAGGAGTCCCACCGCGCGGGGCATATCGTCCGAAGACTTCGTGATTTCGTGGCGCGAGGGGAGACCGAGAAGCGGATCGAGGATTTGCCGCGGCTGATTGAGGAAGCCGCTGCTCTCGGCCTTGTCGGCGCCCGTGAACGAGGCGTTCGCAGTTTTTTCGATTTTGATCCGGCGGCCTCGCCGGTGCTCGCCGATCGCATACAGGTTCAGCAGGTCCTCGTGAATCTGATCCGCAATGCGGTCGAGGCGATGGCGCAGGTCGCCATTCGCGACCTCACGATCACGACGCGGCGGCGGCCGAAGGCAATGGTTCAGGTGTCCGTGGCGGACACGGGCCCAGGCATATCCGAGCAGGTCGCGCCCCAACTTTTCGAAGCCTTTGTGAGCAGCAAGACCGACGGCATGGGCCTTGGCCTTTCGATCTGTCGAACGATCATCGAAGCCCATGGCGGCCGGATCTGGACCGACGGCGCGCCGAACGGAGGCGCTGCTTTTCATTTCACCTTGATGCAGGCCCGCCCGGAGGATGAGCATGACGCCTAAACGTATTGTCCATTTGGTCGATGACGAAGAATCCATCCGCAAGTCGGCCGGCTTCATGCTGAAGACATCGGGATTCGCCGTCCAGACCTATGCCTCCGGCATTGCGTTTCTGAAAGCCGTCAAGACCGCTGAGCCGGGATGCATTCTGCTTGACGTTCGCATGCCCGGCATGGACGGGCTCGAGGTCCAGGAGGTGCTTGCAGAGCGTGGTGTCACCATGCCGGTGATCGTTTTGACCGGGCATGGCGATGTCGGGATCGCGGTTCGCGTCATGAAGGCAGGGGCGGTCGATTTCCTGGAGAAGCCGTTCGAGAAGACCGCGCTCCTGGCCTCGATCGGCGTGGCTTTCTCGAGGCTCGATAAGTCCGACGCGCGGTCGCTTCGAGAGGCGGAGGCGAGGGTGCGGGTCGCCGTGCTCACGCCTCGCGAACGAGAGGTTCTCATCGGCCTCGCCAACGGCTTTCCCAACAAGACCATCGCCTATGATCTCGACATATCGACTCGAACGGTGGAAGTTCATCGGGCGAACCTCATGACCAAGCTCGAAGTGCATAGCCTGTCGGACGCGCTGAGGATCGCGTTTTCGGCCGGATTGGGCGATGCGCCGGAATCGTGAGCTTGGGATCACTACGTAGCGACGGCCTCCTGTTCATTTGCGATGCATGCCCAGGATCCGAGGGTGGATCAGCGAAGAGGCAGCATCGTCGGTCATGGGCGTTATCGATCACCAAACGAGCGAGAAAGCGGCCCTGATCCTGTTGTCTGACGACGATGTCTCGGTACGCAGGTCCCTTCATCTCTTGTTGCGGTCCCGCGGCTTTGGCGTCCTGTCCTATGCGAGTGGCACTGCCTTGCTGCTCGATCCGCAAACGCAATCGGGCGATTGCCTCGTGGTCGATTATCTTATGCCGGACATCGACGGCATTTCGATCCTGAGGAAGCTTCGGTCGGCGGGCTGGTGTGGGCCGGCGATCCTGATCACGGCGCATTACGCCGATAAGCTCGCCGAAAGCGCGCAGGAAGCGGGCTTTGCCGCTGTGCTCGAGAAACCTCTGCGCGATGGTGTGCTGGTACAGACCATCGGCGAAGTAATCTCCGCCGGGCGGAAAGTTGGCAGCGATCACTGCTAGGGAAATGGAATATCGCGCCGTGATCGGAACCTCTGCGACATCCTCGCACCTTCCCGGGACCGGCGCTCGTCCCACAAGGCATTTTCTCCGCCGCCTTCTGATGGTGGATATGCGCGCGATTCCGCGTGCGATCTTCTTCGCGGGCGCGCCCGGCCCTGGTGACTGCAAGGGCGGGGCCAGCGCGATCCGGGTATTCATGGCCGGGTCGTAGCATATGGAGGCGAGCTTGCCCGCCACGGTCATCGAAGCGGCGCGCGATCGGGGCGAACTTGGCTTCGTCGTTCTTCTCTTCGCGGCCACGGCGGTTGCCCTGGGTAATAGCGTCGTCCTGCCATTCCTGCCAGAAATGGTGGGTCAAATGTCTCCGGACGCGAGTGCCCTCGCGAGAGGGCGCCTTGTCGTCGCCCTGGTCACGGTTTCCCAGATCGCAGGGTGTCTCTCGGCGCCGTTATGGGGCTGGATTTCCGACCGGTGGAAACGGTGGCCGATCCTGGTCGTGGGGCTGTTGGGTTTCAGCCTGACAATGGCGTTGTATTCCGCGGTCGGATTCGAGCGACTCTATGTTTTGCGGTTGCTCAATGGCGTGTTTGCGGCGGCCGTCGTGCCGACGGCATTTGCGATGGTCGCCGATCGTTCACCAGATCTGGTTCGGCGAGCGCGTCAGTTCACCTGGCTGAACGCCCTGGTCTTCGCGGGCGACCTGACCGGCCCGCTCCTTGGAGAAATTTCGGTGGCGCTCGGAGCAACGTCGCCATTCCTGGCGCCAGCTGCATTGAGCGCGATCGCCATGCCCGGTCTTCTTCTGGTTTCACGGGAAAGTGCCACTGGTCCGGTCGGCAGCGTTCCACGCCCGAAAGCGCGTGAGGCGCTTGTCCCGCTGCTCCTGATCTCGGCCATTGCGTCCGGGTGCCTCACCGTTCTGCATCTGACGTTGTCGCTTGGATCGGGCGCGCGGGATCTGTTCCGCGAGAACGTCTCGATGCTGTTCGCTCTGTGCGGTGCAGCGATGCTGGTGGCGCAGCTCGTCCCGTTCACAGGGCGCAGAGTCACGGTCGGCGCGGCCTGGCTGTTGCGGCCAATGCTCGCCGGGCTGGCCGCCGCATTGATCATTGCCGTCTTCGCCCGGACCTTGTGGGTGCTCGTGCCTGTATTTCTGCTCGCCGGCTGGAGCACCGCGACGCTGAAGCTGCTCACCAATTATCTGACGTCGAAAGCGTCTCCGGGCACGCAGGGTTCGGGCCTTGCGCTCCAGTACGCGGCGGTGAGCGCCAGTCAGGCTGCGGCGTCGATCGTCACTGGATGGGCAAGCGCGTCGGAGCATTTGATGCTGTGGCTTGCCGCTGCCGCCGCGTTGGCGGTCACGGCGATGACGTTACGGTTGAAAGATTGAGGCGCCTCTCGTTCGCTCCGTCGTCAAAGTACATCAAAGGGCCGGCTCCGATTCAGATCTTCGGGCGATCGATGAAGCGGTGCACCGCGAACCCTGCCAGCATCGCGATCACGAAGGGCGCGGCAAGCGTCGGGCGGATGGCAAGGTCCGCAATCGCCGGACCGGGGCAGAGGCCGGCAATTCCCCAGCCGATCCCGAAGATTGCACTACCGCCGATCAGGCGCGCGGTGATCTCGCGGGCATCCGGCAGCGAGAAGCGGCTGTCGGCAAGTGGCGTCTCCATCCGCCGCCGGATCACCCAGGCCAAGGCCATCGGGGCGATGGCGCCTCCCATCACGAAAGCAAGCGTAGGGTCCCAGCGGCCTCCGAACAGATCGAGGAAGGCACGCACGCGGGTCGGATCTGACATGCCGGAACAGGCGAGTCCTGCGCCAAACAGGAGCCCGGCAATGAGTGCGATAGGGATGCGGACCCTCACCACGAAACGCCTAGCACGCGCATCACCGCGACGGTCGCGAAGCCAAAGCTCACGAAGCTCAAAGTTGCTACGATCGATCGCGCTGACAGGCGGGAGAGGCCACACACGCCGTGGCCGCTGGTACAGCCGCTGCCCATCCGGGTACCGAAGCCGACCAGCAGCCCGCCGATCAGGACCACCGCCGGCGAGGATGGAAAACGGGCAATTACCGGACCTGAGATCAGGTTCACGATCCCCGCTCCGAACGGCAGGCCGACAATGAAAGCCGCAGCGATGCTCCAGGGCGGGCCAGTCTGTGAGAGGGCGAAGGCACGCGCGGCGAGGCCGCTCACGCCCGCTATCCGGCCGAGGCCGAGCAACATGATCGCGCACGCCAATCCGATCAATATTCCGCCCGTCAAGGCAGCGAGCGGCGTGGCGTTGGTCCAGTCCATCAGAGCATATCCAGCGGCAACCTCAATGGCGCCATTCAGGCTGTGGCGTCCATCGCCATCGCTTGAGCCTGGCGGTCGGCAGGGTTGATGCGTTGGTGTGCCGCCGTCGCAGCACTGGCCGTCGCGACAGTTACGTTCGCGTTGAAAAGCTGAGGGGCTTCAGGAACGCTCTGTCGGCCAAGGGCGGTCAGGTCGTGATGGACCAGTACGCTGGCCGGCTTGTACCGAATGGCTGGGACCGCCTCATTTTCTCCACGTTCACCCGCTGCGGCGGCTGCGGATGTTGCGCGACGGCTCTGGGCCATTTCCGGGTCTTGCCCTTCGCAAAGGCAGGCGCGTTCAGCACAAGGCTGGCTTCCCCGGTCGCCTCGCTCACGAAGTTGGTCCCGCCGTATTCCCACCAGCAAATGCTGATAATTCTCGACGAAGCGTCGGTGGATCAAGCGCGCCTCGGGGCAATTCGCCGCCGCTGCCTGTGACCGGTGGGCGCGCACGCGCCGTAGCAAGTAAGGAATATCGCACTCGTTCATGACCGCCTCCATGCATTGAAAGTCGCAATTGGGTCGCGCCGGGTCTCTACGGAAATATACGAATGCTTCTCGTGCTTATGCCGGCTCGGATGCGGCGCCCTATGAGTGCGGGACGGATATGCCAGATGCTGTTGCGCCAGAACGCAAAGCGCCGGGAAGTTGTTGCTGGCTCAGACGGGTGGCCTGGGGCCGGCAAACATGCGGTCCGCAGCGGAAATCTGGCACGATCGTGCCCGCGGCTGATTGGCCGGTCGCGTGGCTTGCGGAATGAACGTCGGGTGCGGATCCGGAGGCAAGCGGTGACCGGCCAGATCACATTCCCATACTGGCCATTTCCTTGCAGCTCGCCGCGCAATCCCTGCAGGTCTGGGCGCAGGCCTGCATGCGGGCGTCGCCGGAGATCTTCGCGCAATCGCGCGCGCAGGCTTCGCACATCCGGGCACAGGCGTCGCACAACAGGGCATGCTGCGGCGATCGGCGCAGCATGGAATTGGCGGTTGTCTGGCAGAGCTCCGCGCAGTCCAGAAGCAAAGCGATGTGCGTCGCCTCGATATGAGCCGGTGCGCCTTGCTCGGTGCAGTATCGCGCGGTTTCCAGGCACATGCGGTGCGATGCGATACAGCTGTCGACGCACTCGTCGAGCGTCATCATGCCGTCACCACGCTTCCTTGGCGCCGCGATGGCCGGGCCTGCCGCGGCGACAGCCCCGGTAAGCGCCGCGAAGGTGAGTCCCGAACCGATGACGGCGCGACGATCAAGCATGATTTGGTCCTTTCCAAAAAGTTTAGCCGCTGCGGTTCAGCGCGCGTCTCACCACCAGATCCGTAAGCCAGCCACAAACCGGTGTTCGGTGGGATTTTCGCCAGCAAGGCGACGAAAATCCGCCGTCTCACCAAAGGAGCGCTCCCATACAAAGCCGACATAGGGAGCGACTTTTCGGTGAATCTCGTAGCGCATCCGCAAGCCGAGCTCGAGGTTGCTCAGGCCTCCGCCGAGCCCGCGCTCGGGAGCCGCCTTGCTGTAGGCGTTCGATTCCAGCTGCGGTACGAGGATGAGGCGGTTGGTGAGCAGCACGTCATAGGATGCCTTCAGACGTGCCGCGAGACGGCCATCGTCTCCAACGTAGCCGGTCAGCTGGACATCGAACCAATAGGGGGCCAGGCCCTCGATCCCCCCGGCGATCCAGCGATGGGCTCCCGGGCCGATGTCCTGACGCACGCCAAGGATCGTTCCCCAAAACGGGCGCTGTCCGTGCCACCAGAACGCCTCGACCGAGGATTCCGGATCAAGCCGCTCACCGGATTGTTTCAGGCCCTGGCTCCGCAGCAAGAGTTTGTCGTTGTCCGGGCCATTGGTAATCTGACCCGACCAGCTGATGCCTTGGCCTTGCTTGTTCGTGAGGAACTCGAGCTCATCCACGAGCACCTTGGCCACCGAAATTTTGTCGGCCATCTCATAGCCGGGCAGCGTCGAATTCCTGTAGCCGTCGGAATAAGCGTCCGGGTCGCGCGCATCGGCGCCGGGCTTTCCGCCACTCATGTCCATGCCGGGCATGTTCATCGGGGGCGCGCTGCTGCCATCTTTTTGCTGGTCGCCCATCTGCATATCCGGCGGCATGGCCTGATCATTGGAGCTGGCGGCCTCGGCGTTGCCCGCGGGTTTCACCTGCTGGCTGAGCGCGGGTTCGGTGATGGTGGTCATCGCGAGCCCGGTGAGAGCCAGCAACCAAGTTGAGCGCGAGCTTGTCATGCCACGACCACCTCGCGGAACATGCCCGCCGCCATGTGGTAGAGAAGGTGGCAGTGAAAGGCCCACCGGCCCATCGCGTCGGCCGTCACGCGAAAGGCCACGCGCTGGGCCGGTTGCACCGAAATGGTGTGCTTGCGGACCTGGAACTGTCCGTCGGGCGATTCAAGATCGCTCCACATCCCGTGCAGGTGCATCGGGTGGGTCATCATCGTATCGTTGACGAGGATGATCCTGAGCCGTTCGTTCGGGGTGAAATGCAGGGGCTTCGAATCGTTGAGCTTCACGCCGTCGAATGCCCACACGAAGCGTTCCATGTTGCCGGTCAGATGGAGTTCGATCTCGCGCTGCGGTTCGCGGGGGTCTGCCGCCGGCCCTGCTGTCTTCAGATCCGCATAGGTCAGGGTCCGGCGCCCATTGCGCCGCAGCCCGACGCCGGGATCATCGAGATTGGTACGCGGAAAGTCGACGCGCATGTCGGTATTGGCACCATATTCGGTACGCGCATGGCGGGCTTTGGGTGTCGTCTCGACCATGCCATGGTCGTGACCGGCCGGTCCCATCCCCGCCATCCCGGCCATCCCACCCATCATGTCGATCGGATCGAGCCAGGAGCGCGGATCGACCGGGGGAATGTCCGCGCTCATGCCGTCACGCGGCGCGAGCACGCCGTGGACAAAGCCGGTGCGATCCATGGACTGGGCGAAGATCGCATAGGCCTTGTCGTCCGCGATGGTCGCGATGACGTCGTAGGTTTCACCGGGTCCGATCCGGAATTCATCCACGTCGACCGGCTCGACGGGTTGTCCGTCGGCGGCGACGACCGTGAGCATCAGGCCGGGAATCCGAACGTCGAAATAGGTGGCGGTTCCGGCGCCGATAAAGCGCAGGCGAACCCTTTCGCCCTTGCTCGCGATGCCCGTCCAGTGCCTGGCGGAGGGCGCGCCGTTCAGGAGATAGGTGTAGGTGGCGGCGGACACGTCGCTCAGATCGGTCGGATTCATGCGCGCCTTGTTCCACATCGCGCGCTTCGACAAAGCACCGCCCAGCCCGAGCTTGCCGGCATCGCGCGCAAAATCGCCGGCGGTCGGCTGCGCGAAATTATAATAGCTGCTCATCTTCTTCAGGTTCAGATAGACCTGAAGCGGAGCCTCGTCCGTCCAGTCGCTGAGCATGACCGTATAGTCGCGGTCGGCGGCGAGGGGCGTCTCGCTCTTCGATTCGATGATCATCGGGCCATAAAGGCCCGTCTGCTCCGCCAATGTATGAGCATGGTACCAGAAGGTGCCGCTCTGCTTCACGACAAAGCGGTAGGTAAAGGTTTCGCCCGGCGCTATTCCGCCAAAGCTGATCCCTGGCACGCCATCCATGTCCGTCGGCAGGATCAGGCCATGCCAATGGATGCTGGTCATTTCATCCAGACTGTTCTTGACCCTGATCGTTACAGCGTCGCCTTCGCGCAGCCTGATCAGCGGGCCCGGCACGCTCCCGTTGACGGCCGTGGCGACGCTCGCTTTTCCGGAATAGTTGACCGTGACCCGGCTGATGTCGAGATCGATCTCGGTGCCGCTCAGCACGTCCGGCGTCTTCACCGCCGGTGCCGCGAGCGCGTGCGCGGGCCAACCCAGCGTGGCAAGGGCTGTCGCGAGCAAAAGACCTTGCACGAAGCCTCGGCGACCGGTGGTCGTATCGGCAAGCGGGGGAAGTAGAGTCCGCATCAATTTGAACTTTCGGAACCAGACCTGAAGAGACGCCGCGGAGCCGATTGCCCCGCGGGGGCATGGTCGCAGAGACGGCCGACCGGGCAGGCGGGGTCAGGGGCGCATGAAACCCGGCCGAGGAAGTGAAAGGCGCGCAGGATCAGCGTCCGGTGGAGACATCCGTATCTGCCGGACCCTCGCATCTGTCTCGCCAACGCTGTCGGCCCTTCACTTCCGCGCTTCCTACATGTCGTCGCTCATCGGCGTGGCGGGCATGCTGGCGGCGGGCGGCGCCTGGTCCGGCTTCGCTTTGGG
>Ga0209630_10001948_pt1 | contig 20866 bp, 23 predicted proteins | sample COG_01_FD_184745 | JGI IMG/M metagenome (GOLD analysis project Ga0209630, IMG submission 184745) | Pelagic Microbial community sample from North Sea - COGITO 998_met_01 (SPAdes) (version 2) | ecosystem: Environmental > Aquatic > Marine > Neritic zone/Coastal water | place: Helgoland, sampling... | reverse complement strand
CGCAGGCGCAGCGCGCCGCCGAGCGCGAGGCGGCGAACTCGCCCTGGTCGAAGGCGATGGGCTCGGCCACCCGCGCCGCCAGCTCGTCGATCGGCCGGCAGGTCGCCAACGAGATCGGCAAGCAGGTGTTCGGATCGTCGCGCAAATCCGCGGGCGGCGGGCTGGTCGGTACGGTGCTGCGCAGCGTGCTCGGCAACCTCATGCGCGGGCGCTGACCTCGACAAGCCGGTGCGGGGGGCTCACAGGGAAACGGACAGAACGGAGCCAGATCATGTCCCTCGACGACATCAGCAGCAGCGACTGGACGGCGGCCGGCGCCGCCGAACTGGACGACATCGTCACGCTGCGCCGCGCGATCCATGCCGAACCGGAGATCGGGCTGCACTGCCCGCGCACCACCGACAAGATCAAGGCGGCACTCGCCGGCCTGCCGCTCGAACTGCACGAGGGCAGCTCCACCACCGGGCTGATCGCGATCCTGCGCGGGCAGGCGGGCGACAATGGCCGCACGGTGCTGCTGCGCGGCGACATGGACGCGCTGCCGATGCAGGAGGAGACGGGCCTGCCGTTCGCCAGCACGATCGACGGGCGGATGCACGCCTGCGGCCATGATTCGCATACCGCGATGCTGGTCGGTGCGGCCCGGGCGCTGTCGGCGCGCCGCGACCGGTTGCCGGGAACGGTCGTCTTCATGTTCCAGCCGGGGGAGGAGGGGCATCACGGCGCCCGCTTCATGATCGAGGACGGCCTGCTCGACATCGCCGCACCCGACGCCGCCTTCGCGCTGCACATCACGCCGAACGCGCCCGGGGGGCTGGTCGTCACCCGCAGCGGGTCGATCATGGCGTCGGCGGACACGGTGCATGCGGTGATCCGCGGTGCGGGCGGCCATGCCGCGATGCCGCACGACTGCATCGATCCGGTGCCGGTCGCCTGCGAGATCGTCACCGCGCTCCAGACCTTCGTTGCCCGCCGCATCGCGGTCACCGACCCCGCGGTGCTGTCGATCACCAAGATCGAGGCCGGCTCCGCGCACAATATCATCCCGGGCGAGGTCCGCCTGCTGGGGACGCTGCGCACCCTGTCCGAAGCGACGCGCGACACGATGCAGGCGGCGTTCCGGCGTATCGCCGAGAATATCGCCGCGGCGCATGGCGCGACGGCGGAGGCATGGATCGACACCGGCTATCCGGTGACGGTCAACGACCCGCGCGGTGCGGCACTGGTCGAATCGGTCGCGGGCGACCTCGGCGCCGATTTCGCAAAGATGCCGCAGCCGATGATGGGCGCGGAGGATTTCTCCTATGTCCTCAAACGCTACCCGGGCGCCTTCGCCTTCCTCGGCGTCGCGCCCGCGGGCAGCGATCCCGCGACCAACCCACCGCTGCACAACACTCGCATGACGATCGAGGAATCGGTGATGGCGAAGGGCGTGGCGATCCATTGCGCGATCGCCACGCGCTATCTGGAGCGCGGGTTCGACTGACCCGGACCGCCCCTCCCCGCGGGGAGGGGCGCACGTTCATGTCTTGATGAGCCCGATCTCCACCAGCCGCTGGTGCAGGTAATCGTGCGCGGTGATCGGCTCGGGATAACGGTTCGGATTGTCCGGGGTGATCGTCTGCGGCAGCGTCTCGATCAGGAAATCGGGCGCGGGATGCAGGAAGAACGGCATCGAATAGCGCGAATGGCCGCGGCGCTCGGGCGGCGGGTTGACGACGCGGTGCGTGGTCGAGGGCAGGACGTGGTTGGTCAGCCGCTGCAGCATGTCGCCGACGTTGACCACCATCGCGCCCTCCGGCGGCTTGATCGCCAGCCAGCGGCCGTTGGCGCGGTCGAGCAGTTCCAGCCCGGCCTCCTCGGCTCCGAGCAGCAGGGTGATGAGGTTGATGTCCTCATGCGCCCCGGCGCGCACGCCCTCGGCATCGACCGGGATCGGCGGATAATGGAGCAGGCGCAGCACCGAATTGCCGTCCTTCACCGCCGGATCGAACCAGTCGGGCGAAAGCTTCAGATGGCGGGCGATGGCGGACAGCAGCCGGTCGCCGGCGCGGTCGAAGGCGGTGAACAGTTCGAGGAACGTATCCTTGAATCCCTCCGGCCGGGTCGGCCAGATGTTGGGCGACATGCTGTCCGCGAAGCGATGCCCCGCGGGCAGCTCGCGGCCGATATGCCAGAATTCCTTGAGGTCGACGTGCTTGGCGTCCTTGGCGATCTCGGTCTTGAACGGGGTATAGCCGCGCGCGCCGCCGCCGCCCTCGACGAAATAGCCGCGCTTCTCCGCCTCGGGCAGCGCGAACAGCGCTTCGGTCTCGCGCCACGCCCGCGCGATCAGGTCCTGCGGCACGCCATGGTCGGCGACGATCGCGAAACCGAACCGTTCGAAGGATTCGCCGAACGCGGCGGCGAAGCCGTCGGGGTCGCGATCCTGGTCGGCGAGGCTGAGGGTGGGAACGTGGGCGGAAGGGGAGTCGAGCATAAGGGCCATCCGTTTGATGAAGCGACGGTTATACGCCGCCGCAGGCACGCCGTCATGCGCAAGTTCGCAGGCGCCCGCGAAATCGCCGGTGAGAATCGGACGCCTTTGCTGACCCATGCGACCTCATATCATCGACTCGGCGCAGCCCGCTGCCGCTTGATCGCGGTAGCGGTATCCCGGCCCTTGTGGCGACGCGCGGAATGCAGGCACACACTGCCGGGTCTGGGGCGCGGTGGGGCTGCGAGTCAGGACGATCTGAATAGGCCGGACCCGGTCAGGGCGGGTACGGCGCATTGTGTTGGGGTCCGATGATAACTTTCGCCCGTACGGCTGTCGCTCTTCGTTCGCGCGTTCGCGCTCTCTTCGCCACCCGCGATGTCCTGTTCCACGACGGCAGGTCGCTGCGCCGGGTCAGCATCACCGGCCGCCGTCAGGTCGCCGCCGCCGCAATCGGCGCGCTGACCATCGGCTTCTCGGGCTATGGCGCGGCACAGGCGGCGCAGGTCGTCGGCCAGCCGGCGGACGGTCGCATCGCCCATATGGAACGCCAGATCGACGCGATGCAGGCACGGGTGTCGAACATCCGTCACGTCGCGCAGGTCCATGCCGAGCGCGTCGAGCAGCGTCAGGCGCTCATCACCGCCGCGCTGACCGGCAAGGGCGACGAGGCGAAGCTCGCCCTGGCGACGCTCGCGATCGATCCCACCGCCGATCGCCTCGCCGCCGATGTCGTCAAGCCGCTGGTCAAGGTCGAGGGGCGTCAGGCCGAACTCGCCGACGCCGCGCAGGAGGTGCTCGACCAGCGCCTCGCGCAGACCAATGCGACGCTCAAGAAGCTCGGCGTCGCCAGCCGCGTCGCCAAAGGCGGCATGGGCGGTCCGATCCTCGACGCCAACGGTGCCGAGGCACAGGCGGACCTCAAGGCGGACGCGCAGTTCCGCACGCTGTTCCAGAGCTGGAAGAAGCTCGACACGCTGCAGCAGGGGGCGATCGCCATCCCCTCGGTGCAGCCGGTGCAAAAGCTGAACTTCACCAGCAACTTCGGCATCCGCTCCGACCCGTTCCGCGGCACCGCGGCGATGCACGCCGGCGTCGACATCCCCGGCCCGGTCGGCACGCCGATCTATGCCACCGCCGACGGCATCGTCGATCACGCCGCGCGTCAGGGCGGCTATGGCAACATGGTCGAGATCAACCACGGCAAGGGCATCGCCACCCGCTACGGCCACCTCTCCAAGATCCTCGTCGCGGACGGCGCCCGCGTCACCCGCGGCCAGCTGATCGCGCTGATGGGCTCGACCGGCCGCTCGACCGGACCGCATCTGCATTACGAGGTTCGTATCGACGGCCATGCGGTCAACCCCGTGCCGTTCCTGACCACCGCCGATTATCTGCTCGCGGCACAGGACCGCGCGGTGCGCGCGATCCCGGTGTCGACCGACGGACCCGCCGCGCAGGACTGATCGCGCTATCGCAGCGACACGACGGGCGGGGGGCGACCTCCGCCCGTTTCGCGTCTGCAACGATCCGTACCATCGGCGGTTGCCCCGCCCCCCGTGCGCGCCTATCTCCGGGGCATGGCCAGTCTCGCTCCAGACATCATGCTCACGCCCGCTGCGGCGGCACGCGTCGCCGCGATCGCCGGCAAGCAGAACAAGCCCGCGATCCTCCGCCTGTCCGTCGACGGCGGCGGCTGTTCGGGCTTTCAGTATAAATTCGGCTTCGCCGACGCGCCCGACGGCGACGATACGATTGCGGAAACGGACGGCGTGCGGCTGGTCGTCGACAGTGTCAGCCTCGACCTCGTGCGCGGTTGCCAGGTCGATTACGTCGAATCGCTCGGCGGTGCGGCGTTCCGCGTCGAAAATCCCAACGCCGCGTCGGGCTGCGGCTGCGGCTCCAGCTTCGCGATCTGACGCGTGAAACTCGTCACGTACAACGTCAATGGTATCAAGGCCCGCCTCCCCCGCCTGATCGAATATCTCACCGAGCAGCAGCCCGATGTGGTGTGTCTGCAGGAGATCAAGTGCAGCGACGACACCTTCCCGTTTTCTGATATCGAGGCCGCGGGCTATGGCGCGGTCTGGCACGGGCAGAAGGGGTTCAACGGCGTCGCGGTGCTCGCCAGGGGCAGTATGCCGGTCGAGCGCCAGCGCGGGCTGGCGGGTGAGGCGGAGGACGAGCACAGCCGCTATCTCGAATGCGGGATCGACGGACTGGTCGTCGCCTCCATCTACCTGCCCAACGGCAATCCGCAGCCGGGACCGAAGTTCGACTACAAATTGCGCTGGATGGAGCGGCTCGCCGCGCGCGCGCAGGCGCTGCTGGACGAGGAAGTGCCGGTGGTGTTGATGGGCGATTACAACGTGATCCCCAACGACGACGACACCTTCTCGGTCCGGGCGATGGCGGATGACGCGCTGATGCAGCCGGAGAGCCGCGCCGCCTATCGCCGCCTGCTTGCGCAGGGCTGGACCGACGCGCTGCGCACCCGCCAGCCGAAGGGCGGCGTCTGGACCTTCTGGGACTATCAGGCGGGGGCGTGGCAGCGCGACGCCGGCTTCCGCATCGATCACTTGCTGCTTAGCCCGCAGGCCGCCGATCGCCTCGCCGATGCCGGTGTCGACAAGGCGTATCGTGGGCGTGAAAAGGCGAGCGACCATGCGCCGACCTGGGTCCGGCTGTCATGAGGCGGTCGGTGGCGGCGCTGCTGGCGTTCACCGCGTCGCCCGCGGTGGCGCAACAGCGTGAGCTGTGCCCGGAGCGGCCCGGGCTCGATACGCCTGCCTGTATCGTCGACCGCGGCCGGGTCATGGTCGAAACCGCCGTCGTCGACTGGACGCTCGACCGGCAGCCGGACGGCCGGACCGATACCGTCCTGATCGGCGATACGTCGGTCCGCGTCGGTGTCACCGACCGGATCGAGGCACGGATCGGCTGGACGCCCTATGGCCATGAGCGGACGCGCGATCGGGCGAGCGGCGCGATCGACCGGGTCGGCCAAAGCGGCGACGTGACGCTGGGCGTCAAGGCATCCTTGCTGCACGCCGACGGCAGCGGCCTGGCGATCGCCGCGCTGCCCTTCGTCAAGCTGCCGGTGGGTGGCAGTCGGATCGGCGCCGGCACGGTCGGCGCCGGGGTCCTGATGCCGGTCAGCTACGACCTGTCCGACACGGTGCAACTGGTCGCGACGCCGGAGATCGACGCCCGCCCCGACGACGATCGATCGGGCCGGCACTTGCGCTACAGCACGGCTGGTGGCGCGACGTTCAAGCTGACGGAAACGGTGGCGCTGTCCGCGGAGGGGCAGATGGTCCGCGACGACGATCCCGACGACCATTCGACGCAGGCGCTGGCGGCCCTGTCGTTCGCATGGCAGCCGCAGGACGACTGGCAGTTCGACATTTTCGGCGTCGCCGGGCTCAACGATGCGGCACCCGATCTGGAAGTGTCGGCGGGGATCGCGCGCCGCTTCTGATACTCGCGCTCTGGATCGGTGACGGCCCCGGTTGTATCGCCGTTGCGATACACGTCCGGAGTGAACCACCGTCATGATCCGCCATGCTCTCTTCGCCGCCATGCTGCTCGCCGGCACCGCCGCCGTCGCGCAGGACAAGCCTGCCGGTATCGATCCCACCGCGCTCGACCGCAGCGTCAAGCCGGGAGACGATTTCGAACAATATGCCAATGGCGCATGGCGTGCCCGTACCGAGATCCCGGCGGATCGCTCGTCGGTCGGCATCTTCCTGACCGTTTCGAAGATCGCCGACGAACGCACCGCCGCAATCGTCGCCGACGCCGCGAAGGGCGCCGCGGGCAGCGACCAGCGCCGGATCGCCGATTATTACACGGCCTATATGGACGCCGCCGGGATCGAGGCGCGCGGCGTCGCCCCGCTCAAGCCCGCGTTCGCCGACATCGCGGGGCTGCGCGACAAGACCGCGCTGTCGCGCCTGCTCGGCGCGAACACCCGCGTCGACGTCGATCCGCTCAACGCGACCGATTTCCAGACCGGCAATCTGTTCGGCCTGTTCGTGACGCAGGCGTTCGACCAGCCGACGAAAACGGTGCCTTATGTGCTGCAGGGCGGGCTCGGCATGCCCGACCGCGACTATTACCTGTCCGACACCGCGGCGATGAAGGAGGTGCGCGACGCCTATCGCGTCTATGTCACCACGCTGTTCCGCCTCGCTGGCTTCGACCAGCCGGAGGTGCGCGCGGATCGCGTCATTGATCTGGAAACGAAGATCGCGCGGGCACACGCCGACCTCGTCACCAGCCAGGATGCGCACAAGGCGAACAATCCATGGGCGGTCGCCGATTTTGCCGCAAAGGCGCCGGGGATCGACTGGCGGGCGTTCTGGCCTGCGGCACGGCTCGGCCGGCAGCAGGATTTCATCGTCTGGCAGCCGGCGGCGATCACCGGTCTGTCGGCGCTGGTCGCATCCGAACCGCTGGCTGCCTGGCAGGACTGGCTGCGCTTTCATCGCATCGACGCGGTGACGGCGGTGCTGCCGACCGCCTTCGACACGGCGAGCTTCGCCTTTTACGGCAAGGCGTTGAGCGGCACCCCGGAGCAACAGCCCCGCGCCAAGCGCGGGCTGGATGCGGTGAACGGCGCGCTCGGCGAGGCGATCGGGCGCATCTACGTGCAGCGCTATTTCCCGGCCTCGTCCAAAATCGACATCCAGCAGATGGTGACGGGCATGCTGAAGGCGTTCGACACGCGCGTGGCGGGGCTCGACTGGATGAAGCCGGAGACCAAGGCGGAGGCGCGGCGCAAGATCGAGACGATGATCGTCGGCATCGGCTATCCCGAACGCTGGGCGGATTATACGCGGCTGACGATCCGCGCCGACGATCCGGTCGGCAACAGCGAACGCGCCGACCTCGCCAATACCGAACGGCAACTGGCCAAGATCGGCCGGCCGGTCGACCGCAACGAATGGTGGCTGACTCCGCAGACGGTCAATGCGCTCAACCTGCCGATGCAGAATGCGCTGAACTTCCCCGCGGCGATTCTCGAGGCACCGTTCTACGATCCCAAGCGCGATGCGGCGGCCAATTACGGCGCGATCGGTGCGGTGATCGGGCATGAGATCAGTCATGGCTTCGACAATCTCGGTGCCGATTTCGATGCCGCGGGCCGGTTGCGCAACTGGTGGACCGCTGAGGACCTCGCCCGGTTCGAGGCGCAGGGGCAGGCGCTGGTCGCGCAATATGACGCCTATGAGGCGCTGCCCGGGTTGCACGTCAACGGCAAGCAGACGCTGGGCGAGAATATCGCCGACGTCGCCGGCCTGACCGCGGCGCTCGATGCCTATCATGCCTCGCTCGGCGGCAAGGCGGCGCCGGTGATCGGCGGGATGACCGGCGACCAGCGCCTGTTCCTGTCGTTCGCGCAGACCTGGGCCTCGAAGTTCCGCGACAGGGCGCTGCGCGCCCGCGTGCAGGGCGACGTCCACGCGCCGGCGCGGTTCCGGGCGCAGACGGTGCGCAACCTCGACGGCTGGTATGCCGCGTTCGGCGTGAAGCCGGGCGATGCGCTGTACCTCGCGTCCGACAAGCGCGTGCAGGTCTGGTAACCGCGGACAGCCCGCTACCCACCCCGGCCGCGACGTCCTATACCCCTGCGCCAAGCTACAGGGGATTGGGATGAGTCTGTTTCGCCGCAAGACGATCGTGGCGCAGCCGCCGGGGCAGCAGCTGGCGCGGACATTGGGGTGGCCGCATCTGGTGGCGCTGGGGGTCGGCGCGATCGTCGGCACCGGCATCCTGACGCTGATCGGTGTCGGTGCGGACCGCGCCGGGCCGGCGGTGATCCTGTCCTTCGTCGTCGCGGGCGCGATCTGCGCCTGCGCCGCGCTCTGCTATGCCGAGATGGCGACGATGATCCCGGCGTCGGGATCGGCCTATACCTACAGCTATGCGGTGCTCGGCGAGGTGATCGCCTGGGTGGTCGGGTGGAGCCTGATCCTCGAATATTCGCTGGTGGTGTCGACCGTCGCGGTCGGCTGGTCGGGCTATGCGGTCGGGTTCCTCAAGGGGCTGGGCGTGGTCGTGCCGAATGCGCTGGCGAACGGGCCGGGGCTGGGCGGCGTCGTCAACGTGCCGGCGGTGGCGATCATCGGCGTGGTCGCGGGCCTGCTGATGCTCGGCACCCGCGAGAGCGCGCGGATCAACACCGCGCTGGTGGTGCTCAAGATCGTGACGCTGGCGCTGTTCGTCGGCGTCGCGCTGCCCCATTTCGATCCGGCCAACCTCCACCCCTTCACGCCCTACGGCTATGGCAGCCCGACCGGCGAGGGCGGCGTGAAGTATGGCGTGATGGGCGCCGCAGCGATCATCTTCTTCGCCTTCTACGGCTTCGACGCCATCTCCACCGCGGCGGAGGAGGCGAAGAATCCGGAGCGCGATCTGGCGATCGGGATCGTCGGGTCGATGCTGGCGTGTACCGCCATCTACATGATCGTCGCGGCGACCGCGGTGGGGGCGGTGAGCTACACCCGTTTCGGCGACAGTCCGGAGCCGCTGGCGCTGATCCTGCGCGAATTGAATCAGCCCGGCGTCGCGACGATCGTCGCCGCCGCGGCCGCCATCGCATTGCCGACGGTGCTGCTCGCGTTCCTGTATGGGCAAAGCCGCATTTTCCTCGTCATGGCGCGCGACGGCTTCCTGCCGACCAGCCTCGCTAAGGTCAGCAAACGCGGGACGCCCGCGCGGATCACGCTGATGACCGCGATCTTCGTCGCCGTCATCGCCGGGCTGGCACCGCTCGACGTCATCGCCAGCCTCGCCAATGCCGGCACCTTGTGCGCGTTCGTCGCGGTGGCGGCCTGCGTGCTGGTGCTACGCCGACGCGATCCGGACGCGCGGCGGCCGTTCCGCACGCCCCTCGCCTGGGTGGTCGCGCCGCTCGCGATCGCCGGCTGCCTCTATCTGTTCACCAGCCTGCAGGTGGTGACGCAGGTCGCCTTCGTCGGCTGGAACGCCTTCGGCCTGCTCGTCTACTTCCTCTACGCGCGGGGCCGGGCCGAGGTCGCCCGCTGATGCCCGGCTGGCATATCGGGATCATCGGCGGCTCGGGGCTCTATGACGTCGAGGGGATCGAGGACGGCCGCTGGGTCGATGTAGAGAGCCCGTGGGGCCGGCCGTCCGATGCGATCTTCACCGGGCGGGTCGGTCCGGTCGCGGTGTCCTTCCTGCCGCGGCACGGCCGTGGGCACCGGATCAGCCCGGACCAGCTCGACGCACGCGCCAACATCGATTGCCTCAAGCGGCTTGGCGTCACCGACGTGCTGGCGGTGTCGTCGGTGGGATCGCTGGTCGAGGAACGGCCGCCGGGCAGCTTCACGATCGTCGACCAGTTCATCGACCGGACGAAGGGGCGGCCGTCGAGCTTCTACGGCACCGGGCTGGTTGCGCATGTTTCGATGGCCGATCCGGTCTGCCCACGGCTGAGCGCGCTGGTCGCCGATGCGGCGGGCGAGGTCGACCGTGGCGGCACCTATTTGGCGATGGAGGGGCCGCAATTCTCGATGCGCGCGGAAAGCCTGCTCTATCGGCAATGGGGGTGCCACGTCATCGGCATGACCGCGATGCCGGAGGCGAAACTGGCGCGGGAGGCGGAGCTGCCTTACGCGCTGGTGGGGATGGTCACCGACTATGACTGCTGGCGCGAGGGCGAGGCGGGGGTGGACGTGACACAGGTGATCGCCCAGCTTTCCGCCAATGCGGCCAAGGCGCGGGCGATGGTGGTGCGGTTGCTGCGCAGCCTGCCGGCGGAGCGTGCTGCGTCGCCGATCGATACCTGCCTGGATGCAGCGATCATCACCGCGAAGGGCGCGCGCGATCCCGCGCTGGTCGCGAAGCTGGATGCGGTGGCGGGGCGGGCGCTCGGTTAGCGTTCCGGCCCGACGCTCAGACCGTGGCGGTAGTTCATCGTTACCGCGACGCGGCTGGTGCCCGCGCCTAATGGAATCGCGACCTGTGCGAAGGCGGGCTTGAGGCGCAGGATCGATAATTTGGGGTCGCGGGAGAAGGCGCCGCCGTCGCCGCTGTCGGACTTGCCGTTGGCATTGGCGTCGTGGCGGACCGCGATGCCGTAGGTGCCCGGATGCGGTACGGGGATGCAGACCTCGACCGAACGGCGACCGCCGGCCGGCGCCTCCACGCGGGCGAGCCAGCGCCCTTTTTCGAGGAACCCGGCCTCGTCGTACAACTGGACGCGGACGCCGCCGGTGCTGGCGCGCAGGCCGCGGATGTCGACGATCAGGCGGTGCGTGGTCGTCGCGGTGCAGCCGGCGGTGTTGCCCTCCGCCGCGGCCGGGGCTGCGGCGAGCGTCAGGATCGCGAGGGGGAAAGCGTAACGGATCATGGCATCGATATCACGCCGGGATGTGGCCGGGGTATGTCGAAGGGGTGGCGTCGATGGGGTTGCGCGGCCGGCAACTTGGGCAACATGAACACCTTTGCGGAAACGATTTTATTCCATCGTTTCTATTCTGGCGACGATGAGACAGAGCCGGTTGGTCGACGGACGCGATAGCGGCTTGGCGCTGTGTATGGCAGGCCGGGTCAATTTCTGGAGGATTTGCAGGGGGTTGGTCTGGTGGGCGACCAACATCGGGGGCGGGATCGGCGATCCGGTCGCTTCCGCCGCGTCGGTGTCGCGCCTGCCCTCACCCTTCGCCGCCTTCGGCGTCTTTTCCCTCTCCCGATGGGAGAGGGAAGGCACGGCAACGAAAAGGGGAGGCGCCTTGCGGTGCCTCCCCCTGTCGTTCGTCCGAGACGCCGTCGCTTATGCGGCGAGCTTGCGCAGCACGTACTGGAGGATGCCGCCGTTGAGGAAATATTCCAGCTCGTTGACGGTATCGATGCGGCAGCGCGTCTCGAACGTCTCGGTCGCGCCATCGGCGCGCGCGAGCGTGACGGTGACGGTCTGACGCGGGCGCAGATCGGCGACGCCGGTGATCGTGAACGTTTCCGACCCATCGAGCTTCAGCGTTTCGCGGGTCACGCCCTCGGCAAACTGGAGCGGCAGGACGCCCATGCCGACGAGGTTCGAGCGGTGGATGCGCTCGAAGCTTTCAGTGATGACCGCACGCACGCCGAGCAGGTTGGTGCCCTTCGCCGCCCAGTCGCGCGACGAGCCGGTGCCATATTCCTTGCCCGCGACGATGACGAGCGGCGTGCCGTCCGCCTTGTGCCGCATCGCCGCGTCGTAGATCGGCATCGTCTCGCCGTCATAGCGGGTCATGCCGCCCTCGACGCCCGGCACCATCTCGTTCTTGATGCGGATATTGGCAAACGTGCCACGGACCATGACGTGGTCGTTGCCGCGGCGGGCGCCGTAACTATTGAAGTTGTTTCTGGAAACCTGGCGTTCCATCAACCACTTGCCGGCGGGGCTGTCGGCCTTGATCGAGCCTGCGGGGCTGATGTGGTCGGTGGTGATCGAATCGCCGAGGATCGCGAGCGGCTTTGCCTCGATGATGTCGGTGACCGGCGCCGGGGTCATGCCCATGCCCTCGAAATAGGGCGGGTTGGCGACATAGGTCGAACCCGACGGCCAGGCGTAGGTGTCCGAGCGGGTGATGTCGATCGCCTGCCACTTGCTGTCGCCGGCATAGACGTTGCCGTAGCGCGAGCGGAACATCGTGTCGTCGATGTTCGCCGCCATCACGTCGGCGATCTCCTGGTTGGTCGGCCACACGTCCTTCAGATAGACGTCCTGCCCGTCGGTGCCCTGGCCGAGCGGGGTTTCGGTCATGTCCTGCGTCACGGTGCCCTTCAGCGCATAGGCGACGACGAGCGGCGGCGAGGCGAGGAAGTTGGCGCGGACGTCCGGCGAGACGCGGCCCTCGAAGTTGCGGTTGCCCGACAGGACCGAGGCGGCGACGATGTCGCTGCCGTTGATCGCGGCGCTGATCGGCGCCGCCAGCGGGCCGGAATTGCCGATGCAGGTGGTGCAGCCATAACCGACGAGGTTGAAGCCGATCGCGTTCAGGTCCGCGGTCAGCCCGGCCTTGTCGAGATAGTCGGTGACGACCTGCGAACCGGGGGCGAGCGAGGTCTTGACCCACGGCTTGGGCTTCAGGCCGAGCGCGTTCGCCTTGCGCGCGACGAGGCCGGCGGCGACCAGCACCGACGGGTTCGAGGTGTTGGTGCAGCTGGTGATCGCGGCGATCACGACGTCGCCGTCGCCAATGTCATGGTCGCGATCGGCGACCGCGACGCGGGCCGGGCGCTCCTTGTGATAGACCTTGAACAGGTCGCCGTTGAACACCTCGTCGACCTTGCCGAGGCTGACGCGGTCCTGCGGACGCTTCGGGCCGGCGAGGCTGGCGGTGACCGACCCCATGTCGAGTTCGAGCGTGTCGGTGAACACCGGCTCGGGCGCGTCGTCGAAGCGCCAGAAGCCGTTCGCCTTCGCATAGGCCTCGACCAGCGCGACATTCTCCTCGGACCGCGCGGTGAGGCGCATATAGTCCATCGTCTTGTCGTCGATCGGGAAGAAGCCGCAGGTCGCGCCATATTCGGGCGCCATGTTGGCGATCGTCGCACGGTCGGCGAGCGTCATCGACGACAGGCCCGGGCCGAAGAATTCGACGAAGCGGCCGACGACGCCCTTGGCGCGCAGCATCTGCGTGACGGTGAGCACGAGGTCGGTGGCGGTGATGCCCTCGCGCAGCGCGCCGGTCAGCTTGAAGCCGACGACTTCGGGGATCAGCATCGACACCGGCTGGCCGAGCATCGCGGCCTCCGCCTCGATCCCGCCGACGCCCCAGCCGAGCACGCCCAGACCGTTAATCATCGTCGTGTGGCTGTCGGTGCCGACCAGCGTGTCGGGATAGGCGATCGCCTTGCCATCGCCATGGTCGCCGACGCTGTCGGTCGACCACACGGCCTGACCGATATATTCGAGGTTCACCTGATGGCAGATGCCGGTGCCGGGGGGGACGACCTTGAAATTGTCGAGCGCGGCCGAACCCCATTTCAGGAATTCGTAGCGCTCGCCGTTGCGCTCATATTCCAGATCGACGTTGTTCTCGAATGCCTGCGGCGTGCCGAATTCGTCGACCATGACCGAGTGATCGATGACGAGATGGACCGGAACCTGCGGGTTGATCTTGGCCGCGTCGCCGCCGAGCTTGGTGATCGCATCGCGCATCGCGGCGAGATCGACGACGCAGGGGACGCCGGTGAAATCCTGCATCAGCACGCGCGCGGGGCGGTACTGGATCTCGCGGTCCGAACGGCGTTCCTTCTGCCAGTCGACGATCGCCTGCACGTCCTCTTCGGTCACGGTCTTGCCGTCCTCGAAGCGGAGCATGTTCTCGAGCAGCACCTTCATCGAGAAGGGCAGGCGGCTGATGTCGCCGAATTTCGCCGCGGCCTTTTCGAGGCTGTAGTAATCGTAGCTCTTGTCGCCGACCGTCAGGGTCGTGCGGGTGTTCAGGCTGTCCTGGCCGATGGCGGTCATTATAGTCCCTTCAATTTGGCCCAGGGCGCTCGGGGAGGCGGCCTGAGGGCCGCGCGGGCGCGCGAGAGCGCTTCAGCGAAAGCGTATGTCGCTGGCGCCTTAGCAAGGGGTGTCCGGCGGGGGAAGCGCATATGCTGCGGTCGCGTACGATGCCGTCGCCCGGAAACGGGACGACACAAATCCGCGTCGGAACATGCGTATCGGCGGCCTGCGCGTCAGAGGATCGCCTGCCCCGTCGCCAGCGTCTTGCCGCGGGTGATGATGACGCGGTCGCCCAGCTTCGCCTCGGCGAACAGCAGCCGGGCGAAGGCGGTGGGCACGCCGATGCAGCCGTGCGTCGCATAGCCCCACGCGACCTCCGTGCCGTGGACCGAGACGCCGTCGTCGGTCAGCCGCAGCGTATAGGGCATCGGCGCGCCATAGATGCTGGAGACGTGGCGCGCGTCCTTCATCGTGATCGGGAAGGTGCCGAGCGGCGTCGGCTTGTCGTCGGTGCCGTAGAGGATCGCCGCCGCGCCGATCTCATAACCGCCGCGGAACACCGAGAGCACCTGCGCGGCGAGATCGACGGTGATGACCACCGGGCCGTCGGGGATGCCCTTCGTATCCCAGGCATAGTCGCCGAACTTGATCGGGCCGATGTCGAGCACGCGCTTGACCGCCAGCGGTTCGGGCACGGGGGTGGGCGACGGTGCGGGCGCGGCGGGGGCGACGGGCGCGGCAGGCGCAATGCGCGCAACGGCGGGCGCGATCCGCGGCGGGACGGTCGAGGGGCGTGCGGCGGGTGCGGGGGTGGGGCGACGCGCGGCGACGGTCGCCACGCCGGCGATGGCGAGCGCGGTCGTGGCGAGGATCAGCTTGGCCGCGAGGGCCCGACGACGTGCGGCCAAGGAATGCTCCGGGAACTGGCGAACCGCGATGATGCGCCCAAATCGCCGCGCAGGCCAGCCGCCGGATCGCGCCGTCCCGGCACGGGACAGGCGGGGGCGGCGTCAACCAACCCGTGCTGCGCTGGCGCCGCCGCGGCGGGGCGAATAGCATCGCGGGGATGGCGAAGCTGAAGGTCTATCGCACCCCGATCGGGTTTCATGACGCCTATGTCGCGGCGACCAGCCAGAAGGCGGCGTTGGCGGCATGGGGCAGCGCGCGCGACCTGTTCGCGCGCGGCATCGCGGAGGTGGTGACCGACCCGGCGCTGACCGCCGCGCCGCTCGCCGAGCCGGGGACGGTGGTCAGGCGCTCGCGCGGGAGCGCCGCCGAACAGATGGCGGCGTTGCCGTCGGCGCCGGCACGGACGCCGCGGGCGGCGCCGGTGGAGGACGCGGCGGCGCCGGCGGCGTCGAAGCCCAAGGCGAAGTCCAAGCCCGAACCGAAACCCAAGCCCAAGCCCAAGCCCAAGCCCAAACCCAAACCGGTGCCCAGACCGGATCGTTCGGCGCTGGCGGATGCCGAGCAGGCGGTGGCCGAGGCCGCGGCGCGGCAGCGCGGCGAAGAGCGGGCGTTGCGGGCCGAGGAAGCGGCGCTGGCGAAACGCCGTCGCGCGCTGGAGCGGGAGCATCGGGACGAATCGGAACGGCTGGCGGCGGCGCGGCAGCGCGCGGCGGACGCCTATGCGCGGGCGCTGCGGCGCTGGGAGGGCGACCGGCAGGGATGAGGGGGCGGGAGCAAGGCGATGTCAGCGCCCAAGTCGTTGACGATACGGAACAATGGCGGTCCGCCTGGGGTTGGATGGCGCTGAAAGGATCCTGTCACATGTCCCATATTCCCAGTTCCGCGATGAAGCACGCCGGCCCCGTCCATCACCACGAGCATGACGCGCCGCCGCCGCCGCACATGGAGGGCGGACACAAGGAAGAGGCCGGGATCGGCACCGGAGCGTGGATCGCGATCGGCGGCACGCTGCTGGCGGGGGCAGCGGCGGCGATCGCGGTGCCGCTGCTGCGCGCCCGGGCGACGCCGACGCCGACGCGTCGGGGCAAGAAGGCGACCCCGGCCAAGGCCGCGTCCAAAAGCAAGGCGCGCAAGACCAGCGACGCCTGAGCCCGGTTCCCGTCGCGGCGATTGGCCCGAACTGGCGGTTTTCGTAGCGGCGCGGTCGATCCGTGCTACACGATACCGGCAGCAACGGGCGGATGGCCAGCGACGGGTGATTGGAGACTATCTGCCGAAACGACACCGGTGGCGGTACGCCGGTCGCTGCACGCCACTACCCGCCGCGGCATCGCGGATGCGGCCGCGCTTGCATCGCCGCGCCCCAGGCGGGACAGCGGTCGCGTGACCGACCCCCGCCGATTCGACCGACTGACCCGCCGCCATCGCGAATGCCTGCGCGGCGTGCGCGAACTCAAGGGGTCGAAGGAGATCGCCGACGCGCTCGGCATCGAGAAAACCACCGTCGACAAGTATCTGACCGAGGCCGTCAAGGTGCTCGGCGCACGCAATCGCCGCGAGGCGGCGCTGCTGCTGGCCGGACACGAGGGGCAGGCGGATGCGGCAAGTCGTTCTGAAGAAACGGAAATCCTGCCGGACGACACCCCCCATAAAATAGGGGGTGATTCTACACGGCTATCCGGTCCGCCCGCCGTCCTGCCATCCGCTGCCTCGCCGGACGAGATGATCGTCGGGGCACCGGGGGATCCCGGGGACGCGCCTTTCAGGCCGCGCTCCCCGGGACCATCGCTGCCCTTCCGGCGGAAAGGACAGAGGGACAACGACCTGACGGTCGGTGACCGGCTGATCTGGATACAGGCCATCGTCCTGGGCATATCGATTGCCTTCGGGATGCTGATGACCGGCCTCCAGGTGCTGACCGGCCTGATCGAAACCGTCGCCCAACGCCTTTCCTGACTCCAGCGCGAGCACCCCTCAGGGTGGAAAGGTGGCCATGTCCTACGCAAATACCCAGGTCGCGGCGGAAGCCGTGGCGCAGCTGCTGTGGCAGCTCGAGACGCAGCTCGACGAAGCCTTCGCCACCGGTGGCGAGTTGCTCGCCGCGCTGCCCCGTGCGCGTGCCGCCGCCCATCTGCCGGCGATCGCCGGGCAGCAGGCCTTCGAAGTTCTCGGCCAGGCGATCATGGCGATCGGTGCGGCGCGCGGTCATACCGTCGCCGGCCACCGCGTCATCGAGAAGCTGGGCCGCCAGATCGGGTTCGAGACGAGTTTCGGCGATGAACAGCCGAAGCCCGATTTCGCCCCGACAGGCGCCGACGTCAGTCATCTGCGCGTCGCTGCCTAGGTGTCATGGCTTGGCCTCCAGACTGCTCCTTTGGCTGGCCAGGCCATGACCCACGTCGTCCTGTTCAACGTCATGCTGTTCGGGGCGTGCGCCTATGCCTTCGTGGCGGGCGGCGCGCCCGAACGCTGGACCGCGCTGGTGTTCGCCGCCGGCGCGCTGGCGACGTTCCTGATCCCGTACCAGCGGCACGTCAGCTATCATTCGGTCCATGTCATGATCCTGGGCGTCGACATGATCGTGCTGGCGGCGCTGGTCGGCATCGCGCTCCGGGCGAACCGCTTCTGGCCATTGTACGTCAGCTCGCTGCACGTCATCACGATCGCGATCCACGGCGTGAAGGCGTTCCAGCCGACGCTGGTGCCGTGGATGTACGCGGGGGCGAGCGGCAAGATCGCCTATCCGATGCTGATCCTGCTCGCGACCGGCGCCTGGCGCCACCGGCACCGACTGGCGCGCTTCGGCAGCGACCGCGACTGGTCGCCCCTGCGCAAACCGCATTGTGAACCCTCATGAGTGCCGACATCCGGCTGCTGCGCTGGCCCGAGCGCGATCGCGAAGACTATGAACGCCTCGTCGCCGCGATCGAACGCGTGCGCAGCGTCGCGGCGCGCAGCCGCGGCGAGATCGTGGCGACCGTGCTGACCGGGCCCGAGGAGCCCGACGACGTCGAGCGGGCGCAGGCGCTGCTGACCCAGCGGCGCGCGCGCGACGCGGCGGCGGGGCCGCTCGCCGAGCTGTTCGGCGAACCCGGCTGGGACATCCTGCTGACGCTGTTCGTCGCGCTGGAGCAGGGGCGGACGATGCGGCCCGCCGCCATCGCCGGGGCGATCGCGATCCGGCCGGCGGTGCTCGGCCGCTGGCTCAAGGTGCTGGAGACGCGTGGCCTGATCTGGTCCGCCGAGGAGGCGGGGGAGGCGCCGGCGCCGGTATCGCTGACCAACGAGGGCATGGCGCTGGCGTTGCGCTGCATCGGCGGGGCCTGACCCCCGCGCGGGTCAGCGATCGGTCAGGCGATCGGCCTCCTCGCGCATCATCTCCACGCCCTGGCAGACGTGCAGGCTGGCCACCGACAGGTCGAGGTCGTCGGCGAGGCGCATCAGCTCCTCGCCGAGCGCGACCGCGCGCAGCAGCAGCTCGGCGCGGATCCGGCGCGCGCCGGGGTCGGTGTCGGGCATCGTCATCGCGGCCGGTTGTAGTCGCGGCGGGGCGCGACGCAACGACTCGATTCGGATCGGAGCGGCGGTGCCACGGCTGGGTGGAGCAAAGCGGGACACGGCACGTTGAGGGGGGAGATGCCGTGGCGAGGGTGACACCCGCGCCGGCACGGGTTGCAGGAGAGCGATGATGGCAGACGGGCAGAACGGCGAGAACGGCAATGCGGGCGAGGCGATGCGCGATGCGGCCAATCGCGCGCGCGACGGCTTTGCCGAACATGTGATGGACCCCGCGCGCCGGGCCGGCGAGGCGATGCGCGCCTCCGGCCAGAAGGTCGCCGACGGCAGCGCGACGATCGGGTTGAAGATCATCGAACAGGCCGAGCAGAATTCGCACCAGGCGTTCGAGGCGATGCGCGAGGCGGCGAAGGCGAAGGACCTGACCGACGTGATGCGCATCCAGGGCGAATTCCTGCGCCAGCAGGGCGAGCGGTCGATGACTCAGGCGCGCGAGATCGGCGAGCTCATCATGCAGTTCGGTCGCGATGCGGTGTCGCCGCTGCGGCCGGCCGGCGGCACCAAGCCCGACTAAGCGGTCACAGCGACGGCATCGCGCGGGCGAGCACGATCAGGTCGTGCGCGACGCCGTCGCTGCCGCGGACGTGGCCGGTCAGGGTCGCCTCGCGGGTAAAGCCGAGCCCTTCGAACAGCGCGATTGACGCGGCCTGATCGGGAGTCATCGACGCGCTGAGCTTGGCGAGGCCATGCGCGTGCGCGATCGCCAGCATCGCCTCGAGCAGGTCGCCGCCGAGGCCGGCGCCGCGGCGATCGGGCACGACGAGCAGGCGGACTTCGCCGACATGGCCGCTCCAGCCGAGCGGATCGCGGACCAGCGCGGCGGTGGCGATGATGCGACCGTCGTCCTCGGCGACGAGGCTGTCGATCCAGCCGTCGCCGATCGCCTGCTGCCACGCCTCGATCACGCGCGGATGGCGCAGGTCGCGGCCGAGGAAGAGCAGGTCGTGTTCCGGTAGCGTCGCAGCGAAGGCGAGCATCGCGGCATCGTCGGTCGGACGGAAACGGCGGATCGTGTGGCTCATGCGGGCGTCTCTCCTGCCGGGATTGCGTTCGAACCCTCAGCCCGGGCGGGGCGTTCCGCCGGGGGTGACCGGCTGCGGACCCTGCGGCGTCGTCTCCAGCGACGAATCGCCGCCGAGCACACGGTAGAGCGTCACGCGGTTGGTGGCACCGACCAATGTGGTCGCCACCAATGTACGCTGCGCGGTATAGAGCGAGCGCTGCGCATCGAGGCTGGACAGGAAGGTGTCGATCCCGCCCTGATAGCGTGCGTTGACCAATTGCAGCGTATCCGCCGCAGCGGCGCGGAAATTGGTCTGGGCGCGCAATTGCGCGGCGAGCGTGCCCTGCCGGGCGAGCGCGTCGGCGGTTTCCTGGAAGGCAGTCTGAATCGTCTTTTCGTAGGTGGCGAGCGCGGCGTCGCGCTGCGCCTCGGTATAGCGGACGTTGTTGCGCGCGGCGCCGGCCTGGAAGATCGGATAACTGACCGAGGGGGCGACCGAATAGTTGAACGCGCCGCCCGAGAAGAGCGAGGACAGCGCGGTGCTGGCGAAGCCGACAAGGCCGGTCAGCGAGATGCGCGGGAACAGGGCGGCGCGCGCGGCGCCGATCTCCGCATTATAGGCGCGCAATTCGTATTCGGACTGGACCACGTCGGGGCGGCGGAGCAGCACGCCGCTGTCGAGGCCGGCAGGCAGGGTGGCGACCGTCGCCTGCGCCTCGTCGATCGAGGCGGGGAGCAATGCGGGGTCGATCGCGGCGCCGACGAGCAGCTGCAGCGCGTTGACGTCCTGCGCGACCAATGTCGTCTGTTCGGCGAGGTCGGCGTTGGCGGTTTCGAGGATCTGTTCGGCCTGACGCAGGTCGGTGCGCGGGCTGATCCCGCCCTCCAGCCGGGCGCGGGTGAGGCGGACGCTCTTTTGCGCGCTGGTCGCGGTATCCTGCGCGATGGCGAGCAGGCTGCGGTCGGCGGCATAGTTGAGCCAGGCGGTGGCGATGTCGCCGACCAGCGTCAGGCGGGTGGCGCGGGCGGCGGCCTCGGTCGCGAAATAGCGGTCGAGCGCGGCGCGCGACAGCGAGCGGATGCGGCCGAACAGGTCGAGTTCGAAGGCGGTGGTGCCGACCTGCGCGGAAAAGGCGCTGTTGCCGGCGCTGGTCGTCGTGACCGTGCCGGTGCCCGTGCCCGTTCCGCCGGTTCCGGTGCCGGTCCCTGTGCCGCCCGTGCCGGTGCCCGTTCCCGTGCCGCCGGTGCTGCCGCTACCTGCGACGCTGCGCGCGCCGTCGCCGCCGCCCGAATAGGTGTAGCGGCCAGAGGCGTCGACCGCGGGAAACAGGTCGGCGCGCTGGATGCGATATTGCGCGCGCGCGGCGGCGATGTTGGCGGCGGCGACGCGCAGGTCGCGGTTGTTGGCCAGCGCGCTGTCGATCAGCTATCT
>Ga0209630_10001947_pt1 | contig 20867 bp, 17 predicted proteins | sample COG_01_FD_184745 | JGI IMG/M metagenome (GOLD analysis project Ga0209630, IMG submission 184745) | Pelagic Microbial community sample from North Sea - COGITO 998_met_01 (SPAdes) (version 2) | ecosystem: Environmental > Aquatic > Marine > Neritic zone/Coastal water | place: Helgoland, sampling... | reverse complement strand
GTATGGCTTCAGGTGATGGGAATCCTGATACTGAGGCAGGAACAGGCGACCCAATGCCTTACCTAATTTATCGTTTAGTTCTCATGGAAGAGATGGCTGCTAACGACCCTAATAAGGTTCTACATCCGTTTATCAACCCTGAAAGTGAAAATCGTGATATTGAAGTTTATGATAAAAGAATTGAATACTATCAGCGAAAAATCAGCGATTTCCTTACCGCACCAGCATCTAAAGATAATCCTAACTATGCTGCGGCTGATGTCGCTATCCTTCGCAGAAAGATAGCACTTGAGCGTTGGTTATCTATTGAAGATAAATTGGCTCTTTTGAATCAAGCAGATTCCATCTTAGATGGTATCACAGGAACGCAGATTCCTGACAACTTTGGCCCTCTTCAACCTGCGGGCGGTGGAGGAACTTCAACTATCAACTTGAAATTGAGTGGTATTTACGGGGCTTGCACTGATGAACTTCCTGATGAATTCGCAGACATCGACTTGGATAACATGAGGATGTATCTTGGATTCCCAATAAATTCTTATATTCGTGGTCACACATGGTATGGAGGTAGCAATACAGGGCGAGCAAAACAAATCCTTTATCGTGGAGTTTTAAATCAATTAGATTCCGATGCTTACATGGGTATTAAAACCGCAGCAGGTGGAGATGGAGATGTTTTAACTGAAGGTAACGCCATATACCCCACAGCAAGCAAAACTAATATCCAACAAAGCGTTGTCTTCCGTGGTTCTTGCAGAACTGATGATGATAAGGAAAGATTATACAGCCGTTTAGAAGATTTCATGAACGACATCGACCAAACTTTTGAATTCTTCGCAGGTTGTGAATTAGAAGTAGGTTCCACAGGAACTCCTAAAGAAAAGGGTTACACAGAAATAGTAACAGAAGTCATGAGTATGATGGATGATGTTCAATCTTCTGACGATGCTGATACGGAAACTCGAAGTTTCATCTGCGAAGTTGGAAACATTGAAAGAGAATTCATCAACCCTATCAAAGACCTCAACTTATGGGATGAAACAGGATTAAAGATACTTGGAACTGATGATGATAGATTGAGATTGTATATTGATGTAGTGGCCGATAATAATCAAAAATATGTTGAGTTGAATTTCTGTTTATCCTCTACATTCGTTAAACTTGGAGCAGAAAACAACCTTGAAGTTGTTGGATTGACTGATACCGACCCTCTTGGTGCTAACGACCTTGGAGCCACCTATGAGAACAAAAATACTTTCTTTGATTTAGGTAACATGACTCTTTTCGCTGCTTTAAGTTTCGACCAACTTGCTAAAAAGTATGCCTAAACAGGCAAACTGAAATAGCAGGAGCGAGAACATTAAGGTGGAGATACTCATGGCACACCAATCTCAAGCGACTAATCTTTTAGGAGCCTTGAATTATGATGTGTCAAGTGAACCTTATGGTTCGGAATTATCAATAAAAGCATTAACACAGAATAAACTTATTCTACCTCCTTTAATGTGGTCAGCCTGTGATTTAGAAAATTTTCATTATCAAGGTATTCCTAATGCTGAACCTTTAAATTTTGCTAAAGGGTTAATGTCGGAGGCTAAAGCATTTCAAGAATTGTGGCCTAAAAATAGAGGCACATTCAAAGCCACTATGACTTCATGGGTTAATTCTGATTTAAATCAATTACTTTCAAAGGTAAGTATTCCTGAGTGGGTTGCTGTCACTAATTTATTTACAGAATTAGAAAAAATAAACAGTGCTGAAACCGTTGAACACATAAATACTCGATGGTGGGGTTTAGTAAGTCCGTATAAAGATGAATATGCGGCGATAGGTCGTGCCAACACTACTGATATTGGTGACTTTTTTGACCGCTTTAGCGGGTTCGGTAGAGGATTACAATTCTACCCTACTTTAGTTGAAAGTTTGATGGCTGGTAAGACTGAAACTTTAAATGTTGTTAGTATTTACGATGCCACGAAAACAGGAACTATTACTGCTGCTTACGATTGGCAAGGAAATGCGTGTAGGAATTATTTTCAATCACCTTACAATGTAGATGTTACTTGGGCTGATGGAAGTTCTGAAAGAATCAGTTACCTTTCAGTTCGCCAATTAGACCCTATTTTGAATAAACCGATGGAATGTCGGGCTCAATGGACTTTAAGCCCTATGGATGGTATCGGAGTTCCAAGAAGCAATAACGATTTCGTTAGAAAATTAGGTGGTATAATCTTGATTGCTGGATTAGGGATGCTTGACCGCACAGGACAACCTCTTAACAATCGTGTCAAGGCTTGGACTCGTATGGCAGGGGCTTATCTTCAAGATTCTGCTAAAAGTGAAACCTACTTAGATATGACAGATTCGATAGGTGTGGGGTGGGAATCCTCTTTAGGTGAAAACTTAATGGTTGAAATCGCAGATTATCTTTACATTAAACCTTTAGAAATACAAGCAATCGGAAACAAAATAGCAGCATTCTTAGACAAAGAAGAAGTATTCCCTCTCGGAACTGTTGATGATTCAGGTTTAGTTCTTTGCCCGCACTGTAAAAAATGTGAGACAATCGCTGATGCAGATTGGAAGGATTTCGGAGTTCAATTTTTTGGTGATGGCGATGAAATGATTTCTTATACATGGAGATTAAGAGCGAATCGTTTCCGAGCAGTAGGTAGATTAAAATGCTCAGATTGTGGTAAAGATTATTACAGGAAATTTCACCCTATTTACAGGACATTTTCCTCGCAACTCCCTCTCAATAGTATTCCTCGAAAACTTTCCCCTTTAACCTTAATTGATAACTCTCGCCAAGGAGGGAGTTGTGCAGAAGGCACACCAACGGCTTACACAATTTTAATGCCTTCGGAAAAAGGAAGTTCAACAGTGACAGGCTTACCTGCCTTAAGAGTATTCTCTCAAATGGGTGATTTAAGTCGTGCTAATGATATACCTTTAGAAGTTGGAAGTCAAAGCCGTAATCTAAAAAGAGTAAATTTTTGTTCAGGTAAAAGTGTTGTCCCTAATTTCAGGATGAGTTCTCACGCTTACTACGACGCTTACTTAGGTAGCAAACAAGGTGATGATGCAGGAGTTAATAAAAGTGATTTCAGAACAGGAGTTTTAGGAAATCGTATCTGTGCTTGGTGTGACGCTGTAAGTAAAGATACTAATGAAGACATTCCTACCACTTTAATTGAAGGTGCATACTTTACAGGAAATAGTAATTTCATGGCAATTAAAAGGTTAAACGATGGCTTACAAGTCTTTGATAGAGTAGATAAAGATTATGATGCCACTATCTATGAAGTTCCTGATGGCATGGGTGGCACAACTGAAACTGAAGTAATAAACTACTACAAAATTCGTTTAGTGGCAGGAAATACTATTAGATTTTTGCACATTAAACCTAATGATTTAGGTCAAGAAATTCCTGCTGCTAACAGTGTAGGGGCTGAAAACATAAGGATTAGTTCAACCCCTTGCCCTAATGAATTTTCCAATGTTACAGAACTCGCATTGAAATTATACAATGAATATCTTGAGGCCAAAATTAAAAATGAAAATTTAAAGGCGCAAGTTACAGTTTGTGAACAACTTGCTTATTCTGCTTGCCTAAAAAATAATAAATGGCAACCTGCTCTTTGCCCGCCAAGGTATCAAGAGTTAAGAAATTCAAGTTTTGGAGATAATCTTTTCAACATAAACGGTGAATTCATTGATTACGATTCTTGGTCTGATGATAATAAAGAGTGTTGGACTCCTATGGGTTCTGTGACGAGATTCCCAACACCACCTTTTACGAAAAAATCGGCAAGTTTAATCATAACTCCTTATGCTGACAACAGAAGAGTAAATTACCTAAAGCAATATCATATTTTAAAGAAAGTAGGTGAAGAAAGCCAAGAAGTGACACTTCCCACAGGGGAAGTTTGTCAAGAAATCACACCTTATTTACATTGTCGAGAATGTGAAAACAGTTACAATGGTGCGCCTAATGATACTGAAGCCGAAGAATGGAAATTTTGGAGAGATAGTGTAGGTTTGGATGGTTTAAGACCTGATGTTTTAAGTCGTCGTAATGATAACGGTGGAGGTTACAATAAAAATTCAAAGTGGCACTACACACTACCATTATATGTGGGGGCTAATGTAGGTAACTTAGAAGATGAGATTATATCCGAGCCTTCTAATTGGAGTCAAATGTTCCCTCAAGAAGTTATAGATTGGTTGTTGGCAGGGAAAACCTTCGCTAATGCCACCCCAAGCCCCTCAAGCGAGGGAGATAAGGAGAGTGACAAAGATGCCTGAAGAAAAGGATGAGACACCTGTTGAGACACCCGTTGAGATAGCAGAAGATGAAAAACTTGTAGATGCAACGGCAGCGGCTACGATATTGTTGAATGAATGGTGGAGACACAGTGCATTCGTAATTAAGGGCGACCCTGTTGTTGAGTGTGTGCCACCACCACCTGAAGAAATGGGCGACCTTTACGCCATCTTGAAGGATTTACTTCCTGCTTTGCGCTCGGAAGGGGAGTTGAAGTTGAGAGGTAGAGTCTTACAAGGTTTATCCGAATGGATTCCTGGTGTTGATTCACTTGGAGATTTAATACCTGAAACATGGTTGCCACCCTTGCCGCCAGCCATAACTACTTTAATGAAAGTTTATGTTGATGAAAAAGGTGATGAGCCAGGTGGTGGCGGTCACTTAAACATGATGGTGGATTTGTCAGGTTCAATGGGGCAAAGCATTGGAATGACAAGTTCAGGTTCTCGTTGTGATGTTATCACGGCATCTATGTGTTTAGCCATGATTTTGATTAACGGTTGCGAGGCAGGAGGGCATACTTTCACTCTTAACGGATTCGGAAGCGGATATGGAAGTAAAACCTTGTGGGAACTCCCCAACCCTGAAGGAGATTCCTTTATCTCGCAAATAAACAATGTTACTCGGATGATTTGGGGTGAAAGTTCAGCGCAAAGGAAAGATTATCAAGGGGCGATTGCATCCATGAATAATCAAGCCTCCACAGGAGTGATGTCTAATTTGTGGGGGGGTATGAGTGGAACTCGTTCAGGTGCGGGAATGGCACGATTGTATTACATGATGAAAGAGCAGTTCAAGGCGACTGAAATCCGTGTGGCTCCTGCTCTCTTTTTGAGTGATATGTTGCCAAGCGACCTCGATGTTCCGAGTGATGCTTATGAGATGCAAGGTAGTTACCCTGTTATCAAAAAGGAAGTGATAGACAGGTTGGGTGCGGAAGACATACGACAATATGGATTTTGGTATTGGGCTAAGAAGTATCACGACGATTTTGGGCCTGTAATTTGCGTTCAACTTGTCCCTGATGCTTATCAAAATTACATTACCCCCCAATATACAGAACGCTTACGGCAAGGGTTCATCCAATATGTTGGTGGTGGCGACAAAGGTTACGCTAAATGTCTGTGTTCTACTGAGGATTACGCTAATTCATCTACACCATACATCTTTATGAGTCCTACGGGTGGCAATTTAAGAGAAGTAGCCAAAGAAGTTAGCAATTACATAGCCAATATGAGTGGTGAAGGTGATGTTCAATGTGGCGGTAAAGGTGTTACTTTTTAGTAACGGAATAGGGGAAAGCCCATATAGTCGCACCGTTTCATAAGGTTGGTGATAGTATGGATGATGAGATTATTCCTATGGACGCTTCGGAATTCACACCTTCAGATGTGAACCTCAAGGATGAATCTGTGCTACCGCCACCTTTTTCTCCTGAAAAAACAACTTCAAGTGAATCCTCGAAAGAGGCATTTGAGCATATTTTAGACGATAAGAAAAATACTCTTAGTAAAACGGATTGGGGTAACAAGGTTTCTAATTCTGATGCTAAAAAACCTGCTATTGTGTTAAGTAGAGATGTTCACCTGCCACCTGAAATAATTTATGCTAAAATGTTTATTTGCGGCCAAAGCGGTAGCGGTAAATCTTTTACCACGGGAGTTTTCATGGAAGAGTTGGCTCGCTTAGGATTACAATTCGTATGTTTCGATGCTCTCGGAGCCCACAAAGGTTTGAAACAACTACCTAATGTCGTGGAAATCGTGCCGACAATGGAAATGCACCCTAACATGGAACGCTTTGTCGAAGAAATTGAAAAGAATCCTGATATGAGTGCCGTTATTGACTGTTCTATGGTTGATGATGCTACGGTTCAGAAAATCATCGCTGAATATGTAGAAAATCTATTCAAGAAGCGTATGATGAGAGGTATAATGACTATTATTGAAGAATGCCAAGATTTAGTCCCACAGAATAAGCCCTCAATTTTATCTTATGGGCCTATTGTTAAACTATGTAAAAAGGGTCGTCAATACGGTTACGGAGTTTGTTTAATTTCGCAGCGACCTCACGAAGTAGGTAAAGCGGCTTTAACACAATGCACCATTCAAATCATTCACGGTGTTATTCAAACCCGTGACTTAATGGCTATCAAAGACCAAATTGCTCAAGGAACAGACCGCCACGCTACCAACACTCTTTTAGACAACATCAGAAACTTTGAATCAGGTGAATGTCTTGTATATTCTCCTTCTTTAGTGCCTCAGATGAGAGGAACCCGTGAACATTCCATACAAACTACTATTCGTTCTGACCGTAGCACAGAACACACAGGTGACAATGTAGAAGTTACCGTAAAAGGTCAAGAAGAAGGGTGGGGTCGGAACAGTCTAAAGGTAGATAAACCGAAAACTTTAGGAGGTATGAGAGTTCATTTCAATGAAACTGAAGATTACAACCCTTACGAACAATTACCTTCTTCAATGCAAGTAGAAACTGTCCCTGTGCAAACCACTTTTAACCATCTTGGCAACGCCAATAATAATCCTGTTGATGATGATTGGTGGGCTGAAGGTGAACCTCCTGCTTTAAATTCTGAGAACTCTAAGGATTGGCAAGATAAAGGTGGAGCCTATGTGAGCCCCTTATCATACGACGGTTTCTCTAATGAAGAATGGAATGCCGATTTAAATTCCGAGATGTTAAAGGCTCTACCTCAAGATGGAGATTCAGGGATTGTTAAAACTGCTAAAGTTCTCGGAGCCGTTTTGCTTACTGCCAGCGGCTTGTTTTTCATGTTAAAGCGACCTACAACTTCACCAATAGTAGAGAATTACGAAGCCTCTAAATGGGTTCAGAAAGCCGAAACAATGAAATCTGACGAAGCCGACATCTCACAATCTTAAACACGATGCAATACTTAAAATACTATCTGTGTGTAGTATGGTTAGTCGTCACCAAGGATTAACCGTCCTGACGACCCAAACTCCCCGCATGGAGAAAACGATTCACCACCCATGAATCGTGGCCTGTGAAGTGCGGGGTCTGCGAGGGTTTTCTTAACATTCTTTCAATAAAGTGAGTGCTTCACTAAGCACTTCATCTAATTGTGTCAAATCGGGCAACTCTAATCCTATGTAATAATAGTTTTCATCTTCCGAGTAAAGTGATTCTTTGAATCTTCTTTTTTCTTGATACTTAGGTTGGGCTTCTTGAGCCCAATACGAAGCGTTGGGTCGCAACACCGACAAACCCCAATACTCGATAATCACAGGTTTTGTGATTCCTTTTTGAGGTAAAAGAACCCAATCAGGTTGGGTTTTAGTTTTATTAAACTTAATTTCAGGTTCATAAATGGAAATCCAACCATTACGATACAACCAATCATCAATTCTTTTTTCAGCCTTCGATTTAACTCGATGGCCGCAAGCGGTTTTCAAAAGCGATTGGCGAGATTTCGCCATACCTTTATTGGGGAGGCCGACTATATGAATTCCCACTAAAACGAGCCATACCAATTCAACATTCCGTGTTGATTCATTTCAGGAGCGTAATAGTTCACCACCCTTAAATCCCTCCAAGTAATTTTCGATTTTGCGGGCTGAAATGCCACATAATCGTCCCTCTTAGCAGGTCGTATGGTGAAAGATTTCGGATAAAGTCGAACCCCTTCGTCTTCACCTGTTAATCGTTGATGCAAATCCTCCGTTCCAAAAGTTAAAATTGCAGCGTATCGCTGACCGAAATCATATTCGTTGAATCCTTGAGACACCTTTTCATCTGTTATATCGAAAAATTTCACCACGACAACTTGCCACTCTCCTAAAGAAGTAGTCTGCAAATAAACCGATGCCGTAGCATTGTAGTCTATTTTATCTTCACCCTTTTCAAAGTATTCCATTGTGTTTGGATTTTTCAACCAAATGGGTGTTCTTGAACCCTTAGCGGTTTCCTTGTAAGTAAAAGGTGAGATATACTCGTATTGTTTCCACTTTTCATGGTCTTCAGGTATGAAAGCATAATCTGTGATTATCTTTTCTTCAGTGTAATCTCCCTTCCTCTCACTCCATTTCTCTATTGGCCGAGTTAAGGGTTTTCCAAAGTAAAAAGTGTTTTTAGATTTAATGGTTCTTAAACGATTGGGAATCCAAATTGAACTGCGATTCGGGTGACGATTCATTTCTTGTTCTTCGTCCGTCCTTAAATTGCGCCACCATGAAGTATTGTCTTGTTTTTTAGGGCGACTTAATCCTAATTTACCTAACCAATCTGACAAGGTTAAAGGAGGGTTCTGCCATAAAACTAAGTGTTCAAAAACGGTTCCTGTTAAAGCAGGAAGTTGCATTTTAATGTATTCAAAGTATTTCTCTACCATGTATTGATTTTCATATCGTATGACTTGTGTTTCAGGCATAACTTGAAATCGTTGCCAAGTAATATCGTTTTTAACTTTACTAAGCCACCAATCTTCTACGCCATTGATGTATTCTCCTGAAACACACTTACCAAGAGCGTTTAACATCGGATAAATAATCTTTATCTCGAAAAGATTCGGATGAATCTCTTTCAATAGTTGCACCGTTTCAGATTTAACCATATTTCTATTTCTCCGAACAACTATAAGAACTCTCATAACCGAAACACTTATACCTGCCAACCCCTTCGCATAGATTGATGGCGACTTCAAAAGACCCTACAACGGAAAAAGAAAATCTTGACGAACCTCAAGAACAAGAAGATGAAATTAAAGTGGCTGAGTGTAATTGGGTAAAAGGCCGTTCTTATGCTGTTAAATCTTTCAAAAAAGTTCTCCCACCCATTTCGCACAAGCGGCTTCCCGCTTCGGGCAAGTTAAAAATCACAAAAATCATACCCACCTCGCACAGATTCGGGGGCTATCATGTAGAAGCCTGTTTAGTGGGTGATACTTCACAAGAGTTCACATGGATTCAATTTTGGTGGACTACTCAAGATAAGTTTTACTATGCTAACTTCGGAAGCCCTCGTTCTGATACGCCCCCAAGCGAGGTGAAGAAGGTAAGAAGGAAACGCAGTAGTAAGTAAATGGGATAGTATAAACTCTCGTCGTTTGAGATGGAAGCCTTCTTATAGTCGGTCAGACGAATAAGCATGAAGGTGCTTGTAATGTATCAAGGGATTCCAATTCAGAACGAAACAACGAGAAGCGTAAAGACTATTGGTGGTGGCTATGTTCTACCTGAAGCACCCCCATCTCCGAACTTAACTGCTTTTGATGAAGTTAATATCTCAAGAGACTCCCTACCTGCCCGTAATGCTATGACAAGAATGGGTGAAATTGGAACCAAGGCGGTTAGACCTATGCCTACTATGGTTCACGATTCAATGGCAGGTGCAGGTGCGCCACCTTCCGCAAGTGGTATGCAAAATCTATCTTCTCTACCTAATGTTAGCCCGATGGGTCGTGGTGGAGATTATGTTCGTGCGCCTATCTTTTCCACGGATGAAGAATTGATGAACTACAATATGAGAGGTCAGCAAATCAGCCCTGATGAACCTATTAACTTCCGTGCTTCGCACACTCTTGAAATGTATGGTGCAGAATCAGGCCCTAACATTACCGAGATGAAAATCGCCCGTGAAGAAACCTTCCTCGACCAACTCCCTACTAATCACGGAGTTCCGATGAATTTCGGAGGCAACCCTTACACTGAAAAGAGTCGGCAATACCTCCGACCTCAGCCTTCTTTAGTGCGTGGCCCACAATATACTGCCCCCCGCACTTCTATTGTTGAACCTATTATCAACATTCCAATCAGACCTGCACCACCTAAAATCAATATGCCTCGTATTCCAAGAGTCAGTGCAAACCCGACTTCGGTTCAGGCTCGCCCTGTTACACCTCCTGTTTCGGGGCCTGATTTCGGATTAGGGGCTAACTCATCCTTACTCGCAGGAACTTCAAGGCACATGGGGCCAATCGGTCAATCGTCAGGTCGTTCTTTTGGAGCCGAAGGTAGCATGACTCCCTTTTAATGGGGGTTAAGTTATGAGTAAAAGATGTCCTGAATGTCACTATCGTATGGAACACGATGGCGTTGTCGATAATGATGATGTTTATTATTGTGATGTTTGTGGGATTTATCAAGGTTATCCTTTAGAAGAAGAAGCCTTGCTTGCAGCAGAAGGTAAAAACTGCGGTTGTGGAAAAGACCCTTGTGTTACTTACGGGGCGGAATCTGAAAAAAAACTTAAAATGGTTAGTTCGAGATGTCTCTCATGTGGAAATGACCGTGCCAATATCGACCATGAGGGTGATAAATTTTGTTACGATTGTTACCACTATGCAGAAACTTTTGAAGCAGAAACTTTCAATGCTGATTTCCGAACAATGAAAAGAGAAGGTGTAAGATTAGAAGTTTTTGATGAAGGGGGTGGCAATAGAGGATATGTGGCATACATTGAAGGGGCGACATATCCTTTAATGATTTTGTTCAAGAAAGGGCGACCTGACCTTTCATATCATAACAAGTATTACATTCCGTGGCATTTTGATGATGGGAGTGATGAACCGTCAAGAGCAAACTTAAGGATAGAATCATTCGATTCAATCAATGAAGCGGTCAAATGGTTGAAAAATAATCACACTCGAATTATTGAACAACCCGATGAATTGTATGGTGCTGAAACTTTCAACTCCTACAAAGTCGCCCCTGAACTGTCTTCTTATACCGTCGATGAATTAGTCGCTTCTAAAGCAGGGCCACAAGGTTCTGCTTCATACGATGAGATGGTTTATGACCCGATTGCTCAAAACCGATTAAGTGCCGAGTCAGTTTCCATACCTCAAACTTTACTTCTTATAGGTGCTATGGTAGCAGGATTAGGATTCGGTGTTTTCCTAACGAAAAACTTGAAACCTTCGACCCCTGAAACTTCCGATGATGGTGGTGCGTAAGTGTGTCCTCCACTTTAGAACAACGATTTCCCGATTCAGTTTTTTTAAGAAACACGAAAGGTGAAAGGGCTCGCTTCAAGAAAGCAAATCTTGGCAACCGTAAATGGTCAGGGTGGGTTCATCTGCAAAGTTACGGCAAGGCTCCTGCTGTTTTAGTTTCCGATTTGAAAGTAGGCGACTACATCTTATACAACTACGGTTACAAATCTCAAGTTAAAAGTATCACACCTAAAGGTAAAGCCTCGGTAGTAGTAGAAACGGAATCTGCTAAAGACGGCAAACTTTACGACAGAACTTACCGCTTGAAATCTTTAATCCCTATTCTATCCGACAGGCAAATACAAATTCATCAGCGTTTGAAAAGCAAAGGCTACGCTGCTGAAACCTTTGAATCCGACCAATTCCCATCTATGCACTATGGCGACCATGATTCCGATGCTCAAGAAAAATATCAAGAGTTTCTTGATGAATGGGATGGTGACGATGACCCACCTTCGTTTGAAGAGTGGGAAAAACAATTAGACGAATATGACCGAAAACTCCAAGCGTATCAAGATTCAGCCGAATACGCCGAAGAATCATTTGGAGCCGAAGATGAAAATTTATGGAACAAGGCATTTGCTCAAATGAAAAAATACTCCCCCCCTGAAGAAGAGGTGATTATGTTTGCCCACATCCCAAAGTGGCCTTATGACCTTCCGATGGAAAATAACTTACCCCCTTACTTCAATAAAGAATTGGTTGATGAAGATTTATTTGATAGGGCGAACCTTATGGAAAATGTCGTTTTATTCCTACCTTCTTGTGATTCATCACATAATTTCGCCTCCCTTCAGGTAAGTCAAAAAATTAGCCGTGAAAAGGTCGTTAAGCAATTAAAAGATTGGGGTATAGATACAAGCACCCTAAAACACTCTCTAACTGATTGGAGTGGTGGGTCTTATGAGGTGGAAGAAATGAGCATTTATCGGTTTGAAATACCTCCTACTTCGCTTTGCGATTGGTCTAATGCTTATGTGCGAGATACTTACTATGATGATGATGATGGCACAGGTTACACCACATTCGGTCAAGATTGCCTAAGATGTAATGCTCACAGACGGGGTGACATTGGTGGAAATGTTTCATGGGATATGAATGCTGAAACATTTGGAGCCGATGAGGAATTTTACGAAGAATACCCTGCCAAGTATTATCAAATAGATGAAGATGAAGGAGTTTTCCATCTTCCTGCTACTGACGCTTATTGGGTAGTTCACGGGGAAGATGCTTTGACAAAGGAACAATCGCAAGAACTTGCTTTTGGAGCCGAAGCAGGAACTTACCGTATCAATTGGGACGATGGTGAAGAAGGCGTGACTTTTGATTACGAAGGTGGCGATGATATGGATTTCGACGATGAATGGACTGACCGCTTTTGGGACGCTTCTAACCCTCAAGTTAAAAAGGATGCGGAATCTTTTAACGCAGTAGTTATCGCCCCCGAACCTCCTAAAGGTATCGTAGAGAAAGCCTTGATGAATCATTATCTTTTCCAAGAATCAACTTTAAGACAAGCCCTAATGGAAATTGAAAATCGAGTAGAATTAGGTTTAATGTCGGTGGAAGAAGCCGAAAAAAGGTTAAATCATTTAATGCAACAAAAACTGAGAAGTGAAAACTATGCTACTGAAAACACAAGTAAGAAATTGTTAAGCGGAGTATTCATGTTAGTGGCTGTGGCTTCGCTATGGCGAGCCGTTACTGTAACGGAAGACACTTATCTTTTCCCGAAGGAAAATAAATACATGACTATCTTAGGTTCTGCTTCTATCGGACTTGGTATCTTGGCTTGGAAGGGCGATTCTATACTTGCGGCTTTGGAGGATTAAAGATGGATGCCAAAGAGAAGGCTCGTTTGAAAAAATACGAAAAAACCTACGGCACGGAAGGTGCAAAGGTTCGTAACAGAATTTTCAAGCGTATTCTTAAAAACAAACAAGACGGCACGAAAGCAGGTCAATGGTCGGCAAGAAAAGCCCAATCTTTGGTTGAAGAATACGAAGAAGCGATGGGTGAAAAGGGTAAAAAGGCTTACAAGTCAGGTAAAAAAACCAAGTCGCAGAAATCTTTGAAAAAGTGGGGCGACCAAGATTGGAAAACCAAAAGTGGTAAGAAATCAAGTAAAACAGGTGAACGGTATTTACCTGCGAAAGCGATTGACGCTTTAAGTGACGAGGAATACAAGAAAACAAGTGCCAAGAAACGCAAAGATATGAAAAAAGGCAAGCAATTCAGCGACCAACCTGACAAAATCGCTAAAAAAACTGCTAAATATCGCACCGAGGATTGGGGTGACGATGTGGATTGGGAAGACGGTGACGATTCTACGAGTGAAAAAAATCGTCGTCCGAAAGAATGGGATGATGTAGATTGGGATGCTGAACATTTTGCTTCCGAGTTATACAACCCTAAAATCGGAACTTACATTACTACGGATAGGCACTACCAACTTTTAGACACCAATAAAGCAATAAAGGCTATGAAAAGAAACGGTGTTGGTTTGTTTTGGAATACGGCTTACTCAGACCAATGGGATAAAGAAATAGAAATTTATCCTGTCAAGAAAATTACGGAAATCAGGGCGGGAGATGAAATAGCCCTTCATGCGCCTGTTGAAGTAAGAGTGTTATGGGTTAATCCTGAAACTCGATACCAAGATGATGGTAAAGGGGGTCAAAAAAGAATAAATGGTTACGCTATGGAATTGGAAGTTACGAAATTACCTCCCAACCCTACAAACCCCCATTGGCCTAACCTAAAGTTATCTAAATTAAAAGTAGGTGATATTATTGATAAATTCGTCCCTCAAGGTGGAGGGAAAATCGGTATGACTCACCTACCTTTGGCTAAAAGTTCGTGGGAGGAATCCGCTGCGGAGTGGAACGCAGAATCTCGTCCACGCAGCGTGGAAATTAAACGCAGTAGCAACCCTGAAAAGAAACTTATGGCGGTTTTCGAGGATAAAGACGGTAAGAAAATCAAGACTACGCACTTCGGTCAGCGAGGGGCAAGTGACTACACGAAACACGGTGAAAAGGAAAGAATGCAACGCTATCTTGAGAGACACGGGGGCGGAACTACCACCAGCACGAAAGAAAATTGGAAAGACCCGACTACGGCAGGAGCCTTATCACGGTGGGTGCTATGGAACAAGCCGTCCCTCTCAGGGTCTTTTAGCAATTATAAGAGTCGTTTCGGATTAAAAGGTGATTTGAAAGTTAGCAAGTCAGCGGAAACCTCTCAAGTAGAATCCAACAACCAAATACAATTCTATTCAGGTGTGGTGTTAGGTTTAGGTGCATTCTTGGCTTTACGGTCATATTTCCGTGACGAAGAATGAATCCAAGACTTCTTATAGTCTATCTGCCCGATAATGGTATAGGTGTTACTTATGGCTAAAAGAAGATATGGAAAAAGAAACCGATACGGTAACAGATATGTTGCTCGCAACACTAAAGGACAGTTTATCTCGAATGTTGATGTAGGACGCAGTTTGAAAGCAGACAAGCGAAGAACTGCTAAGAGTTACAAAGGTTCAGGTTACGGGCAACAGGGCGACACCCAAAAGAAAAGTTTCTTCGCTCAAGGCTACAATGATAAAATGGACGAGTCAATGGGAATGTCTCATCGTGAATCCAAGATGAAGCAATCCATGAAAGACCGAAGAGATGAATCCGCAGGTATGGAAAATCACATGAACCGCAGAAAATACGCCCGTGTGGGTAGTATGGATAAGGGTGACAGATACATGGCTGAAATGGGAGTTCCTATGAATTATCCTGAAGGTGATGGTCGTATTCTTGGTCAATCCACCGCTTCTACTAACTTCACCCCTGCTGGACTTCACGCTGAGAATTTCAATGGTGAATCTATGGGCGATTTAAAAACAGGATTTATCACTACTTTCGGAGTTATCGGAGCCCTTATCACAGGCGGTATGGTTCTTAATCTTTTAGGTATGGGTAGCAAATCCGACGAATAATGGGAGGGTGCTGTATGCCAAACATCTACAAAGGAGACATCGGATTCACAGGCCAACAGGCCGCACTTATTGATAAAAATAATATCGGTAGTGATTTGAATTATTCTGTTAAATCAGGAAATCTACTTTTGACTAATAACCGCACAGGTGAAATGTTTAGTTACGAAGATGAACCTCAAAAGTTAGAAGACTCTTCCGCAGGTCGCCTAAAAGTAACTACACCTGCACTTCATTGTCCTACTTGTGCCTCTCGTATGATTGCTTATGTTCGAGGTAAAAGAAAAATCTCTATTCCTTTCTGCCCGATTCACGGGCATGAGAGTTTAACACAGTATTCCAATCTGTCTTGTAACGCTTTCCGTAACGATGCAGTTCGCCATTTTGAAGCCGAAGACGACCCTGATTTCGATTCTGTGAAAGCAGACCGCAACAAAGACGGGAAAATTTCTTCATGGGAACGCAAAGTAGGTAACGCTGTTGCTAAAAGTATGAGAGAACAAAAAGCGGCTGAACTAACAGGTTCCGAGTTTTATCCTGTCGGAGAAGGCAGAATCATTGGGTCTATCACAGGCGATTCACAATTTTCACCTTTAGGTGCTAATGCTGAAGAAGATGTTTATTACTCAGAACGCCAAACCACTGATTTCGGTATGGTGGGTTCAGGAAATGATTTTGCTCAAAATCGTGCTGAAATGATGTCGGGTCGAAATATGTGGGTTACTACGGCTATGTTGGCCGTTGGTTTTGTAGCAGGGTTGGCCTTTAAAGATATGAAGAAAGACACTTCTGTTGAGTGAATTTTCTTTTAACTAAAGTAAGCCTTCTTATAGTCTTACCGACCAATTAGGTTGGAGTTGTTACTATGTCGAAAGTTTATATTCTTGTTGATGAAAGACTGATGGCTGCTAAAAACGCTAAAAGAAGTCGTCACCCAAGACATTTCGTAGTTGCAGCGTATTCCACGATGAAGAATGCTCAAGAAGCCGCAGACGGTTATCTTGAAGCCTTGAGTTTCGCACCCACAGGTAACGGTTGGAAACAAGGCAAACTTAAAGGTGAAATCACGAAAACCGAAAGCAGCGGTAAAAAGTCCGATAAATACGGCGTTCTACACTCTACTTACCGTGACGATGAAGCGGTATTAGGACACCTTCGCATTTTAACTCTCACTGTGAATCAACCTCCTGAAGATGAAATTGATTACATGACAGCGGAAACTTTTGGTGCTACTACCGCATCAGGTCACACGGTTGAGTATGATGATGGTAGTTTCTACATGAAGTTTGCAGAACCGATTCAAGGCTATGATTCAGTCGGCGGAGATTGGTATGGTGGCGATAACGAGTCACCTGATGATATTGATTTACAAGTGTATCACACTAACGAGGATTATGACGATTTTGAAATCTCGATTAGCGATGTTGAATCCTATGGTGTTTCCGCTGACAAAAGAAACAGATGGCGTTTAGATAATGATAGTCGTGGAAATGGGCCTGATATTTTCGTAGATATGAGCGATGAATTAGTCGAGGCTATTGAAGAAGGTTTGAAATGGATGCTTGGCGACAATGTAGAAGAAGGAGTAAGATACGGTGCAGAATCCGTTACCAACTTCAAGGGTGAAATGAAAACTTTAGTTCAAACTTATGTGGAACTGCTTTATCCTGATGATTCCGATATGCAAGCGGCAATTTTTGAAAACATCACTTCAGGAAAAGAATCTGTTTCACTTAAAGAAATGCAAGATTATGTGGCAACTCGTTCTTCGTGGTATGCTGAAATAGAAGCGGTAAATCCTTCAATGGCAGTAATTCACAATCAAAACAATGATTTCGTTGGTTCAATTGAAGTTTTAGATGATAGTGACGACCCTGATAGTGTGGAAGTTTTCGTTAATGACGACCAAATGAATGAAGTTAGTTCTACCAACTTATACGAAGACGGCCAATTTTGGGAAGACTACGATGCTGAAACTTTTGGTGCAGAAAATGAAATCATGGTTCACCAACTCATTACTCATGCCTATCCGAGCAGTTATGTTAATACCTACATTTACCGTGATGAAAAGGATTTGATGGATGCTATTTGGCATGACCACGCTTGCGAAAGAATGGAAATTCATCAAGATGAATATCCTGAATACGATTGGGATGGTTACATTGATTCGGACGAAAATCGAGCCATATTTGACAAAAAGACTAAAGATATGTCAATAAATAAGATATTTGACTACTGTGGTTTGTCCTATGACCTAACCTACAAAAAAATCCCTCTTAATTTAGAAGGATTTAGTGTTAATGGGGAATATGGTGAAATTAGAAATTTAACTCGAAATAGTGGTATTCTTCGGGCGGAAACCTTTGAAGCCCAATTAAGTTTCGATAGGTGGTCGAAGGACGAAATGAATGAAGAACTTCACGGAGGCCGTGATATGAACTTTGAGGATTGGTTGGAAGATGAAGTTCACACTCACGGCAACATTCCACTAAAGGAATGGGGTGATGAAGAAGAAAGCGAGTCTGAACACCAACACGCAGAATTCAATGCGGCTAAAGGAATAGACGCTTACGAAGAACCGTTTGAGGAAATCGGTTCGTTTTACAGCGGTAGCAAGGGTAAGGTCAAAATAGTGGGATTAGGTGCTTTAGTTGCGGCTGGTATTTGGATTACCAAGAATAAATTGTTAGAGTGAGGGGATTATACATGGCTAAGAAAACTATTTCTATCGGAAAGAGAACTGCGAGAAGACGAGAGAAGGATTTCGGAGAAGAATTGGGAGGTCAGACCGTTTCTATTAGGGGTGCTGCTCCTTTGCGAATCATTATTGGTGGCCCACCACATTCAGGTAAATCTACTTTGATGCACCTTTTAGAAGATAAATTCAATGAATACGGAGTTCCTGTGGAATTAGTAGATATGGATTTATCTGCACCTACTGATTTACGAAGTAAGGAAGGTTTTACCGTTACAAGAGATAAGCGTGATTGGACTCCTGAATTAGCAGAAGAAGCCGCAGCGATGTTTATAGATTCTGATTCTGAAATCGTGCTTGGCGATTCCGTAGGTTTAATTTCTTCAATTACGGAAATTCTATCGCAACCTGCTGATGTGGCGATTTTAATTGCATCAGGTAACAAGGGTGACGACCATGAAGTGTATAAGCAAGTTATTAGAAAATGGAAAAATTTCTTTACAGATGTAGATACCCCTCTTTTAGTAGTAGTTCGTTCTTCTTTAAATCCTGACGACTTATCTATGTTTGACCCACAAGATAATTACGGAGTAGTAGTAGGACTTGACCGTAAAGCCTTTGAAGAAGGTGTTATCAATCCTCAAGATGCGTGTATCGAAGGAATGGTTTTTGAAATAGGACAAGCGTTTGATTTGGTATTTACCTCGCCTATGACTGAAAAGCATCGTGCTATCATTGAAGCGAAGTGGCCGAGTGTAAAGGACATTGATACTTGGACTCCTGAAAATGCTAAGAATCTTAGCCCTGAAAAAAGGGCTTTTCTGAGTAATCTTGAAAGAAACTACTTCGAGCAAAAACGCCGAGAGAAGTATCAATTGGGTGACGAATACGGTGCTGAAACAGGCCGTTCAAAAGATGAAGCCTATGATGAATCGGGAGGTCGTTGCGAAATATGCGAAACAAAACATTCTTTGGTTGATTACAACATGAACATGAATATGGGGGAAACGCCTCCACATTGGATTATCATTTGTTCCGACTGTGAGCATAAGGCTAATTATGGTGCGGAAAATTTCAACGCTTACACTACAAGATTCAGTCCGAAGAATCCTAACACAAGGTCTAAAATGGTAAGTCGTGGTCGCCGTATAGTTCAAGACGACCCTGAGTATCAGCAATTCCGAAAGTATTCTTTTGCAGGTCTTGGAATTTTAGGTTTAGGAATCTATCTTTTTGCCCGTAAATCCAATTCTGATAACGATTCTAACAACGGGTGATACGGTGTCGTCTTATCCTGAAGCCCAACCTCGAAAAGATTACTACGGGGTGGTAGATATTTACACATTAGGCTCTAAAAAGATAGCAGAATTAAGTAATGGAAAATTAGTATTTCTTACCCCTGAAGAATACCAACAAGCCCGTCGAGGTATTTTTCAACATTACGCTTCTGAAAACCACCCTAAAGAGGGTTACACATTAGACCAAATTATTGATTCTGCCGCAGGAGTGCAAGGTCGAGAAACTTACAGCGAAGCCACCGCCTATGACCACGGCAGGGCTGAGTTTGAAAGCGAGCCTTCTTATAGTCTATCTGCTCCATTAAGTCAAGGTGTCAGACCTATGAGTAGTAAGAAAATGATGATGAATGGATTAGCGATTGGAGTGGCTGCACTTATTGGTTTTAATTTTGACCGAATTGTAAGTATGCTACGAAAAGGAAACGGTGAAGACGAACAAGCAGCAGAATCAATGCAATCCGCAGCAAATCAAGGTTTCATGGAATCTTGGACGGGTGGAAACTCAGGAAACCCTGCTGACGACCCAAGAATGGAAGCCAAGACTATGCAAGGTGCTGTTGAAGACGAACCTCAAGTTAAATACAATTACCAACCCTTCGCTGGCCCTTCACAAGTATTCCATGATGAACAAACCCGCCAAAAGAACTTCTTCATTTACTGAGGTGTTCAAATGGGTTGCGGTTGCCAAGGAGGGAATGATATGAAACAGTATAATGCTGACACTGATGATGCTTCTGTTTCTAACCCTGTTTGCGATAGTAGTCCTGATACTTACGCTCGACAAAGACGCTTAAATTCCAGCCTTATGACGGGTGGTTTATTTGGAGTTGGCAGTTTGCTTTACTTTTTCGCTACTCGTAAAATGAATGGTATCAGCAACACTTTGCTAACCAGCGCAGGAATTGGTTCTGCGGCTCTTTTAGGAAACTATACGGTTTTAGGAAATTCCACTATGGATTCTGCTCGAACAGAATACGCAGAACTTTGCCCTGATTACACAGGAGGCGGCAACACGGGCGAACAAGAAGTAGACAATGCCGACGAACAACCTTGAGGTGAAAAAGAATGGCTGTAAGTTACGATACTTCTTATCCTCATGTCGAACCTTTTTATCAAGACACTGAAAGGTCTGCTGGCGGTAGATTATCTTATATTGAAAACAGTGACTACGCTTGGAACGCTGAATCCATGAGTATGGATGATATGATGTCTGATGCTCAACATTCTGTTATTCTTGGAAGTGTAAGTTTCCTTGCTATGAAAGCCTTTAAGCAAAATACCCGAACTGCTGTCGCACATTCGGCTCTTTTAGGAGCCGCTGCGTTTATCTACATGGGGCTCTTTGGCCGAGGACTACCTACTGAATTAAAAGGTTCTCTCGTTCAAAGAGGTGACGAGTAATGGGTTTCAATAAAAACTGCACCGTTTGTAAAGGAACGGGTTGGATGCCGAAAAAAGGCAGCCCTGAAGATGCTGAAACTGCCAAGTTATTCGGCCTTAGCGTAGATGAATTAGCACTACAACCCTGTAATGCAGACGGAAACGATATGGGTTGTTACAAAGCAGAAATAATGGCTGAAGTATATGAA
>Ga0209630_10001945_pt1 | contig 20909 bp, 24 predicted proteins | sample COG_01_FD_184745 | JGI IMG/M metagenome (GOLD analysis project Ga0209630, IMG submission 184745) | Pelagic Microbial community sample from North Sea - COGITO 998_met_01 (SPAdes) (version 2) | ecosystem: Environmental > Aquatic > Marine > Neritic zone/Coastal water | place: Helgoland, sampling... | reverse complement strand
TTCTTGATTGAACGACACGATGAAATCGCGCGGCACGAGGTTCCAGTGCACTGAGAGAATGCGTGGCAGGGTTTCTTGCGACTTGTAAATCTCCGGAACCCATTTGGCGATTGCTTCGTCGTATCTGTTTTTGAAACGGCGTTCTTGCCTCTCGTCTCTGAACGTACATGCGAGCATTTCCATACACCGTATGGTTCGAATCATAATGACATTGGACAAAAGCAGATGTCCCGCATGTTTCCGCGTGTACTCCCACGACACGCCCACGGGTTCGTATATGGTGTGAGTGCAGACATAGGTTTGTAACCATTCAAATGCCCTTTGACAAGTCAGATACAAGTTTTCAACGGCGTCTTCGTGGTTGACACAACATTCCCAAGCCATGATGATAAAAAACATATTGGCGTCAATCACCGACCGATTCTCTTTTGTGTATACTGGTGTTTCGTCGGAAAACCACGAAGAGGCTAAGAAACTATGTGGCACTTGACCCGCAGACGTCATGTGTCTGGCCAGTTTTTGCACATATTTTAACTGTGATTTTGGACCTTTATTCCGAAAGCTTTGGGCTAAAAAGGTGTAGAACGTATCTCTTGTGGACGTGCGCGTGGCAAAGTAGTTGGTAAAGTATCCGCCTTTTCGGTTCGCATTAATGTTCAATTGGACGTCAAACGGCTCGCTTAAACTTACACTCGTTTTGAAGCAACACGGCGTCAATTTGACAATGCATCTAAACACGAATACAAAAGGAATGCAGGTCGCATGCCAACAGCTCATCTGAAGTATAAATAAATGGCTTTAATAATTGATTTATGCGTTTACTCTGGATTCTATTTTCTGTAACGGTGGCAATTCCGTGCCCGCGGAACGCTATGTATTTGATCGGGTCGTATCGCCCTCAGTGTGAAGAAAGTGGAGCATGGAAATCAAAACAGTGTTGGGCGTCGACGGGCGCGTGTTGGTGCGTCGACACAGAGGGTGAGCGCGTCTCCGCGAATTCTGAACTTGGCGAACTGCTCGCTTGCTCTACTGACGCCAGCGTGCCCCACAATTAATACAGTGGCAAAACACTGTCATTGGTTCATCGGCACCGCGCGTTTGTTTTTGGTAATAGTCGACTTTATACTGCTTACATTTTCCACATTGAAGCATGGAATCTTCAATGTCATCGGCACTTTTAATGTGTTTTGGGTATGCGTCTTCGAGCCACTGCTGTCGCTTGACGGCTTCTTTAGTGCCAATGTGCCAAATCTCGGGATTTGAGACTAAATCTTCAATGGAGAAGTGGTCTAGTGCGGACGAGTTGTGTCTGTAATTTGCACAAAATTGTCGAATCGACTGTGGAGATTTGAGTTTCAATATTTGTGACCGTATCTTTTGTGGTAATTGGTCCGTCGGAGGCTTGGCCATAATACAACATGACAAAGGTTCGTCGTGTCGTTCGCGTATGCGTTACACAAGTGAAAACGACAATATTAACATTGGGAACACGATATCCAGTACGGTGCGGTATAATTCCAATTGGCTAAAAGTGACGAAGCCCTTGAAATATACAAAATGTAACACGAGGGGGGACAAACACGTGTACATAACGATGGCGATGGCAATTGGGATTTGAAATACTAGAACTTGTCTACTGTCTTTCGCCGTACACAGAATAGACGTGACAACGTAAAATTTTATGGTGCTGGCTAAAACATATGGGGTCCACCGGACCCTTTCGATAGGGTGTTTCGATTGGTAATAATGCAACGCTTCGAGACAAAGCACGTCACCATCCATAAATCTGTCGTACACTTTTATGTCGGTCTGGTTGACATGTTCGGCGGCACCGCTTTGCCACTCCGCAATAAGTGAAGTGACGAAGATTAATTGCATTACGAGCGGGCCGGTATGACCAAGCAAAACACACAGAAATATAAGCAGCAAAGAGTTCGAAAACATATTAAGGACAGTACGAATCGTGTTAAACCCTCTCGTGTACATTATTCGGACATCGCACCAAAAGCGACTACTCTCCGAACCCCATGGTCCGGTGGCCAAGTTCAAGTACATGAAGACGTACAGAATGCACGTGGGAAGAATGGACAACACTACGAACCAGCGTCCCAGTGGTGCATTCTCAAGGCTTGGTCGCATAAAGAGAACGGCAATTGCACAAATAACGAACACTGTTAATAAGGCGGTCGCAAACTTTGTTAATTCTTGCATGGTCAGGGTTGATCTTTTCAACCGGAATACAACTGTACATATGGTCAGGGGCACCGATGAGACAGTGTCTTCTCCCGACACGAGAGTATTTTTTGATTCTACGTCAGCCATATTCGCTCAAGAGAAAACTATTTATATACTTTGTCTGGTTAAGAATCTTTAATATGTATATACAATGAGTTTGGCGTCGTGCGCTTAGCGTCCAACGTCTCCATAAATCCAAGACGCTGGAAGGTCGTGACTACGAATTCCGAACAAAAATACTTTTCGTAACTTTGTGAGCGTTCGTTCGAAGTAAAGGGAAGCCAGGAGCACAAGGCGCCCGACGTGTCGTAATCTTTCCCCAAAGACTCGATAGCAAACGTCAGCGTTTCTAGGCGCTGTTCCTTATTTATGTCATACGCGGGCAACATAACTACGTTGGCGTCTTCCTCACTCGGAATTTTAAACCAAGAATCGTGTGCCGTTTTTGTCAGTACTCGTACTCCTGCTCTCTGTCCCAAAATTTGTGAAAAGGACAAATGCATGTCCTCCGAAGACTGCACGAGCTTGCGAAATCCCGTATCAAAAAAAGACATTTCTATTTGTGAAATAATGCGCTGGCAGTCCTCGGGCGCATACTCGCCTTCCTGTGCCTTTGTATATATATCTTTGACAGCGCGCATGATCTCTGTTGGAGTCGTCTTGACCACCAACTCACAATGACAAAACTCGCCCGCTGTCCACCAAGCCGCAAGACGATTGAATAGGCCAGAAAAGTAGTCTACAGGTTTATAGAAGGAGACGTAGAGAACCATTTTTTTTATAAGGGTGTGTATAAATACTCCGAATGACTAAATGAAGATGGGAACTTTGTGTTCCAAATCGCCGTCCGTACAAGTTGTCGAGTGCATCCACCAGCTTCAAGACGTAGAGAAAACACTAGAACGTCTCGTCGTGAAGTACGAGACACAAATCAAGAACGAACAGCGGTTAGCACGCACCAAAATGCATCGCAAATCCGACTGTATTCGACACATGCGAAATATGCGCTTGATTCGGCATCATAAAGAGAATATGGAAAAAAGAATGACCGCGTGTATGGACAAAAGATACCAGCTCGAGTCTCTCAACGTGACGAAAATGCATATAAAAGCTGTCCAGACCACTACAAAGACGTATAGGCAATTTCTAGACGAGCACGACATTGAAAAGGTGGAGCGCTTGCAGGACACTTTGGTCGAAATGATTGACGACGCTTGTGAGATCAACGAAACCTTAAACACTTCCCCGTCGGCCTTCGAAGTCGATGAAGATGAAATTGAGCGCGAATACGATTCCATCTGTGCAGACATTCAATTACCAGTACCACCTTTGGAATATCCGACCTTTGTTTCGGAGACGTATGTCGAACAAAACGGACACGTGGAAATGGTACCACTAGTCAGTTAGATAAAATAAAAACCATTGACATTTTATCGGATTGCCTATTTAAATAACAGTGTCGTTGTAAATGCAAGCAGAGCGTGTTCAAATTGCCTCCCGAAAATTATTGGAAAACGGATGCGAGGCGGCTTGGTTTGTACCACTTCGTACAGACGCGTCTGTAGACGATGTATTGGCTGTCTTTGCTCAATTTTTGATTGATGGACGCCGGGTAGACTTTCCAATACTCCAAAACTGTTTTGATGTCTTGTTGGGAGAAGAAAACGAATGTATGTTTGTGTTCATGCGAAGAGGATCTGATGAAGCTGTCGGCATTCTCAAATCGCCAAAACCGTTGTTTTCGGAACGAGAAAGGACACTGTTGAAACAACTCGGTAACCGGAATCAATGGAACGTACCATTGTGGACTTGGAAAGAGCAGCATTGTGGCTTGGCCGCGGCAATGGAACCACAATGCAGAGACGTACGGGGTCCGTGCATGGGCATTTGGGTCTACCGGTGATGTCCCATAGGAAACCCGTTTGGCCGCCTCTGCCACAGGTCGAGTGCGTGGAAGTGTTCCTCTGCCGACAAAGCCCATTCCTCCCATTTAACGAGCATAGTTTCTTCGTCGTCCAATTCCACTTTGCTTGTCGTTTCCAAACTGCTACTGATTGACTTGCTCGCCATTTCTACTTTTTCACCCTGGCCTTATATCAGATCAGTGGACTTTCTAAGGGATTTGCCACTTGTTCAATATGTCTGTCCTCACCGTATTTGTGCACCCACTGCAACATGCGTGCGTTAACACCGGACGACAATTCCGCGGCCGACACAATCGTCCATGGCGTGTCTTCGCCGAGTACGCGCAACTCCGTTAAAGCGAAGGACACAAACGCAGAGCATGTGAACACTTGGGTGTGGCGCTGTATCCGCCTGCGGAACAATGCTGAACACCAATCCTTGGGGCGCGTATCATAGCCGTGTTTGTACACCTTTTTATGCAGTGCGATCAAAGCGTCTTCCGAAAATAGGTGTCTGGTATGCGCAGATGTGGGAGCGCGGCGGTATATGCTGACACTGCCGGGGTAGTGATCCGTGTAAAGGGACATGGGAGTCAGTTGCACCCCGAATTTCACAAGGTTGTCCTGTGGGTCTTTTGTCCCGTGCCAAGACGATTCCCAGACGTACACTCCTTTGCATTGTGGCGCGAAAGGCGGGTCGACGATGACCAAAGCAGTGTGAGAGTAACGGGAACGCGTGCAACATTTGATAAGGCAATCCAGCACAGCCATGCAGGGATTCGTGGGATGTTCGCTAAAGAGAGCAATGTCGCCAGTCTGGAATGCCATCTCTTTATAAGTACCACACGTAAATAGACATTTAACGGGTGGAAAAGAACCCGTTACACATATGTGAATAGTGATGTATCGAGACAATGTATAACAAACAGATAACATGTTTGACATTCGAGTACCGATTAGTAGAGCTATCACAGTTCAGCGTACCACACTGGCGGTACAAATTTTTGAAGAAATGAGTTTTGAGGTTGGAAAATATCAAACCTTCGATACAATTTATGGTTCCGAATCGTTTTTATGTGCTAATAAAGAGAACATCCGAAAAACCCTCCCTAGCCACGTAATCGGAAATCTTTTTGTGTATTTACGGGCGTGGGAATCCGGGTTCGAACGTAAAAAAAGCGAAATTAAAGACGTGCGTCGTTCACTGATCGCTTTTGTGCGAAGACTCGCCGCGTTCTTTGAAGGCGCCGTCGTGGCCAAGCGCGTCCAGTATACCAACGAAAATGGGCGAAATACCTCCACATATGTATACAAAGTTCTCTTTTAGTCAGTAGCATTGTGGCGTCGTCGTCGGAACACCGACTCTGAAGAAATTCCCTCCGTCTAAATGTACGCTCTCGGTTTTGTGGCCGTTTGTCAGCTTTAGCCGCCGGTGCAGTTTTGAGTTATGGCAGCGCAGCCTCGCGTTGTGAGCCCGGGCAACGCCAATTATTTTTTCCAGGTGGCAGATGCGTTTCTTTTGTCGGTAAAACGGTCGTGAAAAATTCCGGAGACTGTCCTTGAGAATTTCGGCATCTTCCCTTTGCCACTTCGCAGCCTTTACGGCGATAGCGGACGCGTTTTTTTTCACCTCTTCGACCTTTTGGTTCGCTTTACACAATTCACGCTCGAGCCTTGTGATTGTACGCACGAGGGCGCGCTGCGTGCGGGCACGCGGATGGGCTTTGGTCATGGTCTTGTTTGGTATCCACGTATTCCGATTTTAAAATCTTTATCACTGTAGACATTTAAATCTTTGTCTTCCTTTAGAGACTACTGTAGACATTTAAATCTTTTGACTTCCTTTAGAGACTACTGTAGACATTTAAATCTTTTGACTTCCTTTAAAGACTACTGTAGACATTTAAATCTTTTGACTTCCTTTAGAGACTACTGTAGACATTTAAATCTTTTGACTATACTATGTCTTCCGTGTTGATGAACAATATTGTCAATGCTGCCACGACAGCAGAAGTCTGCCAAGTCCTATCAGCGTGGAATAGAATCCACGACAAGGACCAGCGTAGCAAATTGAACACTCTGGCGCGCACACAACTGGTCAATCTCGCCGGAAAGCTCGGACTGGACCAAAACATGGTCTCTATATATGGCAATACGACTTACAAGAATACTTGGATCAACGCGATTCAGATTGCGTACGATTCACTCCAGTCCGCTAACAACAACGACGAATTTGGCGGCACGAACGCCGCAGCGCTCAGGAAAGAATGGTCTAAACTCGACAAAGAACGCACAGAGGTCCAAAACGAAAGAGATGAATTTGAAAACGCACAAGAAGAGGCTTTAAACGCCGCTCAACAAGCATGGACCAATCTTGAAAGGGCAAAAGCCGAACTTGGCGTCAGTACGATTGAAGAGAGAACCGCCTTCGCCCAAAAAGTGAAAGGGAATGTTCGCGCCGAGAAGGCTCTGAAGCGCCGCGAACACGATTTGAAGCGGCGCGAAGACGAGTTCCGTACTCAAACGGAGGCTTTTCATAGAGATACCGCGCGTCATGAGGAAAAAACGAAGAAACATTTCGAGAATCTCCAGAAAGCGAAAGCGGTTTCTACGAAGCGCAAGCGTGAGAACGACGTACTCGCAAAAGAGCTTGCGGAGTCCAAACTTCGCAAGCATCGTTTCGAACACGATGTGGCGGTTGCGTTAAAGCGATTTAACGGAGAAGCGTATTGGTCTTACGCGTGCCCCCCTGCATTAAGTGGTGCGAATGAGGCACTATGGCGCCGTTACAAGTGTAAACAGCTCGTGCCCGGCAGCGAATACACTTCGGACAGACTTCGACAGAACGACCGAGTGCCAAAGTGGAAAAGTTTGACCGAAGTGGAACAAGCGCTTACGGAGACGCTCCTTTCGGCAGCGGTGTCGAGTCAATGACATGTTTGTGGATAAGGGCGATCAAATGCCCCGTGCACGCCGACACTTTCCAAGCGGTTGACATGCAAAGAAATATCCGGCGGTGCGGCTGAACCTATTTTCCCGAACCATGCGATGTAGGACGCGTACGCATGTCCCAACCAAATAGAATCTAAATGGTTCGTATATACGCGATCAATATTATTTTTATAACAAGTTTTTTCGGCCACGTGCCATCTATGCGTATCGTTTGAGTCGTATCTGGACCCGTCGTTGAATTTCAGCGACACTGGGTACTCTCTATAGTCGATGCCGACTTGATCAAACCACAGGCCTAGTTGTACGTCTATGCCTTCTCTCCGCAACGTTCGTGGCGCTGACCATGGGTGCACGTGTATGAGTCCGTCGCAATGTGTGTGAACTCCGACATGGGGCCATAATTTGTGGTAAGATACCTCGCCCGACACTTTGCATACACGCGAATCTTTGCCAAAGGGCTTTTCGTAGCCAAGGGTTTCTATGGGTTCTCTATCATGCTCGGCGTGATCTCGAGGCGTCCCGTGTATCCAAAAAGAAATGGCCATGTGGATATGGTCTCCAGTGACAGGTCTTGCGCCGACAGACCATTGGCCAGAGAGTATCCACGCGTCCATGGGTGTTTTTTGTCGACCGTTGTGTTTGTACACGATCGCGTGACTCTCTGGTATTTGATACCTGTGTGAAAACTGACGTTTCGCGTCCGTGGTGGTACGTGCGAGTATTATACTACCACCTCGGCTTTGCAACGCGTGCATGGTCATGTGCCACGACAAAACAACGATGATGGACAATAATAGTACATAAAATTCTGGTGTCATGCTGTGTGTGGGGGTACACTACTTAAATACAAGGTGTGAATATATATAACATGGGTTTGTTTGTGTCACGCACTTGGTTTATCTATGCACGAGATGAAAACGATCGTTGGCTTGAGCCGTTGGCGTCGACACTAGCGCGCGAAAACGACTTGGTGCATCACATGGGTCGTTTTAAACACTTTGTATTTTCGCTAGGACTGGGCAAACTCGACAGTACCATTTCAAAAATATACTTGTACCAACATAGGCGCATGGCCAAATGTGTGAAAGAGAACAACGAAATCAAAGTGGAGTTTACGTCGATAGAAGTCGCCAATGCGTGGACGACTTGTAAGCGTTCGAAGCAGGGGAGGCGTTTTGACGGCATGTACACGTTGAAGGATACAACGGAGTATTCTGTAGTGTTCAGCTCTTGTCCGGGTTCACAAGCTGCTGAATGTTAATTTGCGGACTCCAAAACATGTTCGCAATTGGTTCTGTATCGAGGACAAATGGAACAGTATCGTCGCATGCCAATTCCAAGTGTGGTTTTAGCCGAATAGCTTTTACAGAGGCGGGACCTCCAAAACTGGCTTGTTTTACGTATTCTCCAACGTCCGCTTTCAAATAAATGGTAACGTCAACGGCTTTTGTGATATCGACCGTCCATTTTCCAGACACGTACTTTTCCCAAGACACTGACGGGTCCGTCCACTTCAATTCAACAGACATCGGCGTTTGGAGCTGCAAACGCACAGTTTCTTCTTTTTGAGCCGGAATGGTCCACTCGAGTCTATCGTATGTCGGTCCGTAACTTACGAGTTGAATCCATTCGCGTACCCACTCGGAAATAGTTGACGCGTCCGTGTTGATAGAGGCGTGCGTGTGTGCATCTTCCAATGGTTGTAATCTCATATGGCCTCCCTTTGGGCAAAAGACGAACGTGGCTGGTAAGCCGGTACAATTCACAATTTGTAAACGAGTGTGGCAATTTAAAATGGACATGAATATTATGGTAATGTTTTATATTTAAATACGTCTACTGGACGCTTTACCCGATAGTGCGGAGTGCCTGATAGTTGCGCATGTCTTCGACAGTCACCGTATCGCGTTTTCCGAGCTGAGCGCAAAATGCAGACCCTTGAAAAATCCGCGTGAGCTCCTGCTCTGCAGCAGATTGAAGGGCGTTGACGGCGTCCGCGTTAAACCGAAGACGCTGCGAGGACCAGACTGCGGCCTCCTGTGTGACGATGCGCTTGAACGTCGTCGCCGGAAGAATGTTCGACGATTGCTCTTGGAGCGCCTGAACTTCCCTCTCCTTGCGACGCTCCTTCCGGGTCTTCTTTGCAGGTTTGAAGGTAATGTGTTTCTGGGATACTGCGGCAGACATTTAATCGATATTATCTGGCCTTTATACACGATTTCCACAAACTTGTTGGATTATGCACAACATTTGCGGGTTTGTCTCGTTTTGGGTTTCAACGGGATCGTAATTGAAATCTGAGCCGAATTCGCACTGACCAAGACTTGACGGAGACATTTTTTAAAAAACGATTTAACTTCCGCGGGTCGGCGCGAAGAACACGTACCGGTAACGATGGTACGTTTCTGTCTGGACCACGGAAACAACATTTCTTCTATATCGTCTTTAAGGACTGTTGTCAAATCGGTTTTATTGCCGAGAACGCCGACCACGCAGGCCGGGTGTTGTTCCGCAATCCGCATCCAATGCACAATGTTCGACCGACGTGCGGACGTATCGTATACGACAATAATCACTTCGACATCGCGCAAATACGAATGTATCAGCGATCTATACTTTTCTGCGCCGGCCGTGTCCCACAAACTCAAATAAAGCTCACGGTCTCCTACAGTGACTGTTTTCGACAAAAAATCAATACCAACGGTCGAGCGAACGTTGTCCGTGGGTTCGTCCAAGAAAGACCGCAGTACACTTGTTTTACCCACATTGTAATCTCCTATGACACAACACTTTATGCGTCGCCTGCTTAACATTTGCGAACGTCTCGGATCTCCTAAGTAGTCGCTTGCCACGCTTTCCACGCCTTTTCCGCCAATCCAATTTTATCCACTTCGCGCACGATAACCCGTGTCCAATATTCACAGTAACGAGGGGTGAGCAACGTCGACACAGACTGGCGCTTGACAACGAAAGATTTGTTCGGTTTAGACGACTCGTAGAATCGAATCATGTCCATCGGATGCCCGTCGGCCTTCCCCGTAAAACCCACACAAGAGTAGTCTAAAATCAAATCCTTGTGCTCGAGTTCCGGCTCGAGCGCCACCAAGTCTTTGACTGTTGGTTTTCTGGTCCACGCCCGTGCCCTCTTGCACGTGTCCACCACTTTGTACAAGCAACGCTCGTCAATACGCCGCAAGAGAGCCTGTGCCGGCTTCATGGACCCCTCCTTTGAGTGACGAATGACATCGAGAATCGTGTCGTCGTAACGGCAAAACGTACCCAAGTCCTTGATCGATTCTTCGAGTGGGAGGCCTGATATTTTCAGGACGTCGGACACCATGTAGTGGATGGCCACTACTACCGGGTGTCTGTACACCGTCGTGTGCAACCGGTAGCGCGTTTGAAACACGTTGTATATGTCCTCGTACACTTTTTGATGATAGCAAATGTGGTCTTTAACGACGCGGGCCGAGTTGATGATTCGCATTGTGTCCGTATCAAAGCCACCCTGAGACAAGCCACATGCCCGTGCGTCTCGCTTAATGTACTCGAGTTTGTCTACGTCGAGATGACTGTCCATATTGGCCACTATGTCGTAGAAGAAGCTATGTTGGCCATGCTTCGGTGCAATCATGGCCTGTACAAAGGCAATCTCTTCGGCCGAGTACTCGTACGCAGACTCCCGGAGCAAGAGCGCCACGAGGGCCACGGAACGCTGCTCGTGATGCGCCATGGCCTCGTGACTATTCTTTAAAAATATATCGTCGAACAGATGCGAGAACGGTCCATGTCCTACGTCGTGCAAGAGGCCCGCCATTTGCACGAGTAATATTTGGCGATCAGTAATGTCGAGCTCAGGTTGCTTTTTCTGCAACCCCTTTGCAAGCAACCCGGCTAGGTATGCCACGGAAATGGAATGCTCGAAGCGCGTGTGCGTGGCACCAAGCCATACCCAATGGGCAGTGGCCAATTGACGAAGACGACGCAAGCGCTGAAATTGTGTCGTGTTTATAATGTCGATGATTTCAGGACACAATTCGTACTCACGGTGCACCGGGTCAAAGATGGTCGTAGGATTTAAGCGGCGGCGTTTCGTCATGGTTTTTTGGTCATGGTAACGACTGTTAAATTAAATTAAACACATGTTTTAATTATGCAAGATTTGTATTGAACCGACAAATAAATGGCAATCCGTCCAACTGTTGGTCCGCACGGTGAACCACGTATCGGTATGGGTGTCGCTTATGAAACAAAATATAAACGACGTCCACAATACTAAAAGAAAGTTGTGTATTTAAGTTCTGAGGAACAACAGAAGTACGAATGGACATACATATTCGCAGGCACGTCGAGTATGAAAAAATTATCGACGGACACCAATCACAGTACATAGAATTGACACGACACAGAATGGCCGTACAACAACTTCTGGACTCAAAAGATAACAACAAAACACTCATGTCGCGTCTAGAAGAGTATGTTCTGTGTTTTGATACCGTCCGGAAAAGTATTAACCCGGCCAAGAAATTGCAGCAGCAGCCTATATTTCACTGGGTTGTTGATAACACGCCCGTACAATCTTCTTGTTGGAAATTTGAAGCCGTCGTGCCAAGAGTAGTACTGTCGGATCTTTTGCAGGTCGAGGCGCAAACACACATAGAGAATAACCAATACGTTGACGCGTCAAAATGTTTTCAAAGAGCACAGAAGCAGCATCAGGATGTCCTTGGAATACTCGAATCGTGGACTTGGAAGATGCCGTCCATGAACCACCGTATTGTTCAAAAACATTGGAACGTGTCGATGGTGCACCACTTGAAAAGCATGCAAAACTTGTGCATGATTAGCGTAGGCTTGGGGAAGGAAACGCCCTCCAAAACTTTATACACGGTGGCACAGCGAGCCACAGCAAGTGCCGCAGCGTCGGTCGCGTTTTGGCCCGCAAAACCGTCCACTCTGAAGTTGTGTGAATCATTGCAACATCTTTTTTCTTCACATATTCTTTGGGACAGAGGAGAGTACGGCGGATCCATTGAGCGCTTACAAACACGGTTTGCCCATGACATTATTCCAACGTTTGGATTCGCGCGATTTGACCAAGAATTCGAAAAGGTGCCATTTCTCTTGCAAGAACGAGAACAAGTGAATAACGGGGCTTATTTTGATGTCGTCGAGCAAGCGACGCCGTTGCCTACGCCCCATGAACTCATATACACGGGAGCCAGGGGCGTGCCTCACCCACAAAAAAATCATAGTAACCAAGAGGAATCCGCTCAGGGTGTGGAGCATGATTCAGAGTCGACGATCTCAGGCGACTAAGTGCGTTTTCAACACTTTGGGGGTCTTCTAAATCAACATGGGCTACAGGGATGCTTCTAGTACTCGCCCAAAGACGTCTTTTGGGACATGCACCACTACCGGTCCATACAAATAGCCACGAGGCATCGGGTACAAACAATTGGATGCGCGCCCACCATGGGTCGTGTTCTTTGTCTTGATTTCCAACCAAGACAAACACGTCTGTTGAAGCCAGATAGACTTCAAGCTTTGTGTGAAACCGAGCATCTGACGGCGTATCATGCACAGTCAAGCCCGGCAAATTATAATGGTCCACGGTAATCGTAGACAAATACGATGTCGACATAGCCCCTGTCGACCACTGTTGGCAAAGGGCAGTCTTTCCAACTTTAGAATTGCCAATTACAGTAACAATATGCATGACACTATGTTTAAAAAAAACCTGTTATATATGATTTATTCGTCGTCCGTATCGTCATCAACCATAGACTCGTTTATGTATTCTTTTAAATCGTTTTCCGAAACAGTACGCCCGTCGTCCAGAACGTACGCACGGGCTTTCCGAAGGACTTTTGTTATTTTACGCGGTTCTGATTCGGATTTCACCACGACTTGTTGGTTTTTGTCGGGAATGAATATTCCTTGTGATTCGCTGAATTGCCCAAACCTCGGCACTTCGGTGTATTCTTTTAAATCGTTTTCCGAAACAGTACGCCCGTCGTCCAACGTGTACGTTTGGTCTTCACGGTTTATTTTCTTGATGGTATGTAGCTCTCTACCGTCACCCATGGTCACATATTGGTCCTTATCTGGGATGTATTTGTCTTGTGTTTCGCTGTAACGGCCAAATGTGGGAGGTGGTGCCGGTTGCAACTGGCTTTGGCGGTAAACGGCACGGCCTTCGTTTTTCAGCTTGTACGTCCCGTCCGCGTCGTTGAACGAAGCGACTTGGCGAACGGTGCCGTTTTCTAATATAACCCATTCTTGAACGTCGAATTCCGACCCTTCGAATTCCAGGACGTTGGCTATATCAGCGTCTCTTGTTTCTGATTCGTCCGCGGTGTTTTTCAGAGTGTATGTGCCTTTCTCGAATCGAACAACTTTCCAAATATCGCGAGATCCGCTGACTTTGACCAATTCAGTAAACAGCGGGGTATATTCCACCAGGTCGAATTCATGCGCGGTCGTCGTCGTTGTACCGCCGGCACGACACACTTCGTAAGTACCGTCGTCGTTGACGCCCGTGACGAGTGCCCTCTCGTAATCGGGAAGAATATACACGTCATCCAAGTCGGTGAATTCGGGTTCCCAATTCTCAAGGTCTTCGTCGCGCAGACCTTCTTGAGTAGTATCTTCGGTTGTGTGTTGGAGCGTGTATGTACCATCCGTGCGTGTCTCTTTAACAACGTATACGGTCCCATCGCCTCCCCGAACCTGTACACGGTCGCCCGTGCGAAAATCTCCTTCGTGGTCCATTTCCTCGTCGGTGTCGTCCTCGGGATCGTCTTCGTGTGGCTCCCAGGCGAGTTTGTCATCAGAGTCCGTACAAATCCAATCTTGGCCCTCGGAATCGGTAACGACCTTATCTTCCGCCATTTCTACCTCTGACCAGTGTAACTGGCTACTTTCCAAAGCGTCTACCACCCACATTTTCCCACCGTCCATGGTATGATCACCTACCTGCCAATTTTTTTGGACGGTCTTTTTCTCAATAATAGGGGCTCCAAACTTGTCCGGGGTGACCTTGTACTCCTTATCGCCCACAATAATGACATACTCGTCGTTGTCGGGGTCGTCGGGGTCGTTGTTTATACGTACAATGCTGCCCGGGCCCACGTCGTAAACTTCTACAACGTCTCCGACGCTAAAATCTTCGTTTTCGGAATCCGTGTCGGTTCCAAGGTCCTTTAAGAAAGTATCGATATCATCCTGTGATTTAAACACAGAGGACCCTTTCTTGGTCCTATGGAATGCACTCGCCTTGACGTCTTTGTATTTTGGCTTCTTTTTCACGGACTCTTCTTTGGACACTAGACGCACGTACGGAATTTTGACGGAAACGCCTTTACGCTTTTCGCTTTTCTCAGTCTCTTTTCCAACTTTCCAGCACAGAAGAATGCCATCATTCTGCACTTCGATACACCAGGGTTCCAGGTCCTCTTCCGACACATTGTAGGATTCGTGACTTTCTCCTTCGAGAGCGTAGGTACGGCTAATACTGTCGATTCCAACGATAGTGCAAAGCTCCCAATTGTATACAACACGTTGGTCCAACGCGTACGCTTCGAGGTCTTCGTGGGGTTTCAAGTCAGTCTCGTCCACAGGGGGCGGTTGGACCTCTTCTGATTCGGACGCATGGCCTGTGGGAACGGGTACAATAAGATACTTTTTATGGACCCAGTCGAGACCTTCGACACACATAGTCGTGTCGTCGTAAATGACCCAATCGCCTTCGTTGTACTTGTGCTCCCACTCCGATTCCAATTCTTCTTCAGACACTCGAACTGTCCCCGCAGCACCCGTGGACCGCAGCGTGTATGACACGCCCCCGTCATCTTCATGAACTTCGGTAACCGTGTACCATTGTCCGTGGTACGTAACGCGCTCCTTGGCCTGGAACATCGGGCCATCGTCTTCGTCTTCGTCGGAAAGTACGTTTCCCACATCGGAATCCTCTTCCTCTTGTACTAGACGTATGGGGCGATACCACACATCCACGACAACTTGGTTGTTCAATGCTCGCAGCCGCTGAGTTCGACCGGGTTTGCGTACCTCGAATTCGGCCAGGAACGCATGCGAAACGTCATCGACTTCTTCCATAATCCGAACGCGCTCCCACCCAGAGGCCAAGGCTTCCGGAGTTAGATCAACGACGTCGTAACGTTCGTCGTACGCGAAAAAAACGTCGACTTCGTCGTCAATGTTCAATGTAGGGTATTCTGGGAATCGCCACTCGTCGTCATTTTCATCAAAAGGCCATCTTTGGCCCGGATTAGAGTCACGGACATTAACGGGGACGATATACTTGCCGTCCGAAAGGTCCACGTAACGGTACGGTGACCAATCATAACCGTCGAATTTTACATCAAGAAGCATGTTGTGCCGCAGTTCGGCGGCCAATTCCACGGGTTCATCGGTTGCCGCAATGTCTACATCGACAGTGCGAAACGTCTTTTCCTTTGGTTTTCCTGTTGATGTTTCCCCAACAATAAAGGTAAGCGTGCCCGCGCCTTTACCGCGAAGCGTCCATACTTGGGGTCTTTGTATCAACAATTTGATAAGTTTATTTTGTTTGCTCTTCGGTAGTTTGCGACCAAGAGCCGACAACGACACTTCTACAGCATCTCCCTCGCGGATGGGGCGCGTGCGATGTCGAGAGCTGGGTGCGGCGGCAGCAGCCACATCTACTACAGCGCCAACGACTTCAGTGGCTACTGCATCGGCGATTGCGGCGGCGGCTGAAACTATTTCGCCGACGACGGCGACTACGGGTTCGGACGTCTTTTCTTCCTCTCCCATTGACACGGAGGCGATTTGAAGAAGTCCATCGACATCGCCTAAAATCGATGTCTTTCTTGGTGACTCTGGGAGCGTAGACACGAAAAAATCTCGAAAGTACTCGATGCCCTGTTGTACGTCCATTTCCAGATGCAAGTCAAATGAATATCCGTTTGACAGTCTCTGCAAACTGTCTAGTGCGTCTCGTAGTTTCAAGTAAACATCGAATGTTTTTTCAGCGGGTGTTAATTTGATTGAGAGTTGATTAAACCCGAAAAGAAGACCGTCCATGATTTCCCTCTCTCGCGTGTACTGCGCGGAACTTTCGCGCACTCTTTTGTTGTCAGGGACATCCTCAGTGCCCCCCGGGCCGCGTTTTGGCTCAGCAGGGACGAAATCGCACGCGTTGTCAGTGAAGATCTTGTACATGACGTTAGGAAAATGATCAACTTAAATACTTGTGAATTTTGTTTTCAATTTAAATAATTTAATTTAACGAATTAGAGAAAAATCTCTAATCCATTAGAGATATCCGAAAAAAAATGGCGCAAAAATCTCTAATGGATTAGAGATTTTTCTCTAATGGATTAGAGATTTTTCTCTAATGGATTAGAGATATCCGAAAAAAAATGGCGCAAAAATCTCTAATGGATTAGAGATTTTTCTCTAATGGATTAGAGATTTCCAAAGATTTTGGCGCAAAAATCTCTAATCCATTAGAGATATTTAAAGAGTGTCTACTGCCTTGAAAGAGAAACTCTGTGACGCCGCCGCGTATGCATTCATTCGAAACAGCCTCTTCCAAGTCAATTTTTGGCGGGATCGTGATAGGCATAGAGGCGGAAATGTCGGGTGTGTTTGGAGGTGGTACAAACCCAGACATGACGTTAAATCGACGACACAATAAGTACGCATATTTTCACAAGTTCTGCATATGTTGCTTTTGTTTTGAAAGTACAAAAGTCATCAATAAAAAAGGGAACATGGTACGCTTGGAAGTCACAAAAGTCATTTTGACACGCGGAGAAGATTGGGCATTGGTACAATACCGAACTACCGAGAGACACGGCACGTGTGGGGGTAAATTCGGATGCAATGCGTCCCAAATTGTACCGGGTCAGTTTTATCGCGGTAATATTACTCTTAAACGAACACGTGGTGGCGACCGTAAATGCGCATTTGTCGGTTTGCCTATATCGCGCACGGCCCATGCTTTAAAATTCGCCCTAAAGAACGAGGGTATTGGATACGCCGACCGTTCTGCTATATTTAGCCATATGAAACCTTTCGATTCGCTGCTCCACGCCCTCAAACATCGGTCATCGACAGCACTGATGGACGTGCCCAAAATTGGTCGCAAGAAGTTGGCACGTTTGTATTCTGCGTACGACGCGGTAGCCACCGAACTTCACATGTCGTTCGAGTTGAGCAAGACGCTCCCGAAGTTGCACGCGTACATGAGTGAAAAGCAGCTGGCAGCAGCCCTAAAATGGCACGGTAATTCTATGGAAAAGCTCGTCCGCTTCGTCGCGACTGACCCATGGCGCATCATGTATGACACAGAGTACGACTCATTTGGGCATATAAGCATACTTCGTTCCGATTTTACGTCGGCCACAACGACGCGTAGTCGCATGAAAATGGTACAGGCAGCCGCGTCCGACTTAAAATTGCTACTGACAGACCCTCGTGCTAAGCGATGTGAGGCGATTCACACGTTGAAAGAATATATGAAAAGGACTGGTCATTACTGGATGCCTACGAATGCCTTTTTGAGCAAGATGGAGAGGATTCGGCCCAATTGGCCATGTGTTGTGCATGATGGTCATGTCGCCCTCGCCAGGTACGCCGAAATCGAATCTTTTCTCGGAAAGACATTTGAAAAAATGACCCTGGTGTATCGGCAACCTCGCTGGACCCCACCGGACCCCTCCGAGCAATTGGACGCGCATCAACGCCGCGCTGTCGTCGAAGCATGCGAGCAATCGTTATTCATTTTACAAGGCGGTGCGGGCGTCGGTAAGACTTCGGTATGTCGGCATATTGTCAAAAGCCTGCATGGTGACGTCGTATGCGCCGCGCCAACTGGAAAAGCAGCACAACGACTGGCCGAAGTGACGGGAGTCGCCGCTTACACGGTGCACCGTTTGGCATACATGTCGGAAACATCGCCAATGGCATCGACACTGCTGCTAGACGAGCAATCTATGCAAGAGCCAGAAATTTTGGCATTGTTGCTGAACAAACGCGAGTTTAACAAAATAATTTTTGTCGGTGACACGGCCCAGCTTACGTCAGTTGGTCCGGGACAGTTTCTGCGAGACATTTGTGACTCCTACATCCCCAAAATTGAATTGACCAAAATTTATCGTTCTGGTCCCAACTCATACATTGCGACCAACGGCCAAAAAGTTCGCTCGGGCGATCCCGCGCTGGATACGTCGCCGGATTCGTTCGCAGTGCATCCATACCAGTCTGACGACGGCATTGTAGCGCATGCCACGCGCATTTACGAAGCGTGTGGCCAAATGCCGATGATTCTGTGCAATACAAATGCCGAAATCAGCAGCCTGAACGTCCGCCTGCGTCAAATATGCAATCCGTTAGGCGCCAAGCCGCACTCTACTCCAGTTTCTATGGACTGGAGTAATAAGTCGTGGAGATACCCAGATTGGTCTTTTGGCGTCGGCGATTCCGTAATTAATATAACTAACAAGTATACTGACGTATTGAACAACGATGGTCAAGCAGTCGGTAAAGAGTTGCAAGTCGCCAACGGCGAAATTGGGACCGTCGCGAAAGCGACCGGCACTTTTGTGACGGTCAAGTTTGACCGCATGGTCAAGTTTAACATTGCCGAGGAGGATTTTCTGAGACCGGCGTACGCTTTAACTGTAAACAAGGCGCAAGGCAGCGAATACAGGGTCGTAATTGTAAAGTCGTCGAGTTCTTGGGGGGATAAGCGTGAACGCTTTTACACGGCTATCACGCGCGCTCAGGAAAAGTGCATTGTCTATGAGGTGGGTTCGTCAATCACTGACTGCATTCGGGCTAGACCAGCTTGGCGAAAAACATACCTTCTTAAACGCAAAGAAACATAGAGGACTATAAATAACATGCCATATTCGCGTACAATGTCCGCAGAACAGTTTGTAACGGCAGTTCCAGTAAAACCTGTCCAAGAATCACTTCAGCGCTGGCTCACACTCCATATGGGAATGAATCTTTGTACGTCGTTGTATCTTGCGTTGTCAACAGAAGTTTCCGGATATACGTTCGCGTACATCATGTGGGGCGTGTGGCTTCCATGTTTTGGGTATGTCAGTGCGATTTCTGGCGAAATTCGATCGCTTGGATATTTTGCATTCACACAGTGTATTTTTTCTGTCATTGCTCTCTGTTGTGTACTTTCGGTGGCTTCCTTTTACTGGACTTTTCAGGGTATGTGCGAAGATTGTAGTTCTCAATTTTTGAATCAGAGTGGAACTTGCTACGTGACATCAGGACTCGTGATTAAATCTTCTGAGTGCCTTGCGCTACCGTCCACAGGCTCGTTTCACGCGACGATGGGATATTCGGGACTGGTTGCCATCGTAGGGATAATTACAGCATATCGGGCGTCTAATGTAATCGACCAAAAAAAGGTGCGGATTGCCATCTCAGAAGAGGTACATCAATACATAATAGTGTGACACAGATATATTATTTTTTTGTATATTATAAACATGGTTGTCTGCATAGCGGACACGTATTACTTGTTTTGTTCCACTCGACGATACAGGCTCTGTGAAAGCAATGACCACATTTACAACAATATACACTGTCTCTCTCAATGGTTTCCAAACATATGGAACATTCTTGGCGCGTAGGAATGACTTTCTGTGGACGCACGCTTGTACGCGCGGGGGTGCGCGACTTGGCAGTTGTGGCGTCTGGCAATGGTCTAACTTTGGCTAGTGGTATTCGATCACGAGACCGAACAGGTTCACGCAAATCGTAAATTAATGGCGATCGGGTTGGTCCGCGCAAATCATATCTAAATGGCGAGAGTTGGGCCGGCCCGCGTCGACCGATTCTTTGTGTTGGCGAAGTTGGTGTTGAAGGATTTTGTGGGGGTTCTTCTCGTCGCCCGATTGTATATGGGCGGTCCTCAAAGCATTTGCAACATCTAAAGCACAGTCGAACTGCTGCGCCAAGAACAATGCATATCACAATGATATATATCATTGTGTTAAGAAAGGCCATAAATCTCTTCAGAGATACACGTGTACGGATGGGGTTTATATAGTGTAGTGATATTAAGTATAAAATAAGCGCCGTGTTGTTTTGGAATGACGCATCGCCTCAGGGTGGACGTTGCCAATCCTCTGGAGACCACAGTCGAGGATTGTCCGGTGTGTCTGAAACCAATGTGGGCCTCGGTCAAACTGTCTTGTGGGCATCAATTTCATCTGAAATGCATTGACGCTTGGTTTTCTCGCCGTAAGAATTGCCCGTATTGTCGGCACGTCTTTTCACCCCCACCTTCTCCACACAGTCGCGTTTGGATTCCGCCTCCACCGCCCCCGCTTCCGCCTCCACCGCCCCCGCCACCACCGCCGCCACCGGAGGAGATAGAACACGATGTTTCGTCGCTACCCACTCAATGCTCGTGCTGTTTTGGTACGGTACAATGGTGGTCATCAAACGCGAACCGGCGCAGGCGTTATGGGGATACGGAAGCGTGATATCATGGCACCACGGGTCTGAAGATGCCAATGAGTGAAAATCTGCCATAACGGCCTCGAAAGTCGGCGTTGGTGCTATGCGGACAATATTTCCATCCACTGCCACTACTGTAACGCATGGCGCTTTCACGCTCAGTGAGTTGTACATAGGAACACTGAGCGAATCAAAGTCAACATCGAGCCAAGACCATGGTCTGCGTATGGGCGGCGGTGCGCCCCCTAGGGCTTCGATACACAACCCGCTCGAAAACAGCGGTCGAAACCCTGTATGAAGTCTGTCCCCGTCCATGCTTTG
>Ga0209630_10001942_pt1 | contig 20937 bp, 27 predicted proteins | sample COG_01_FD_184745 | JGI IMG/M metagenome (GOLD analysis project Ga0209630, IMG submission 184745) | Pelagic Microbial community sample from North Sea - COGITO 998_met_01 (SPAdes) (version 2) | ecosystem: Environmental > Aquatic > Marine > Neritic zone/Coastal water | place: Helgoland, sampling... | reverse complement strand
AGCTTTTGCTCGTGGGTTATCCGTCTTTACAAGAATATAAGGAACCCGATCTCCACTCTGTGGCTCGGACCCTGGTTTTCTTTCTCGCATCTTATCTCTCACTTTTACATGAGATAGGTTATTGTTTTTGTATGAATCACCAAGCTGCTGAGACAGTACAAGTTTTTCATTGGATACATCACCTTCAAGAAGATTAATCGCCCTCTCGAGAGCTAACTGTTTAGCTGGTTCCGGATCACTACTCTCCATTACAACATCGAGCAAATCCTTACAAACTTCTCTCACAAATTTTGTGTTATCTCTACGAACAACTTGGAGACCCTTAATATCAATATAGTCCATGTTCATATTACCATCTTTCCCCTTGGTCCACAATTTAGCCGCGTATCGCTTCTTACTGTAAAGGAAGTATGGGTGATACACCTTTTCCAACTCAAGGTTATTTGGTTTTTTGAAGAGTGCACTACACTCGTCAGCTGCACGTTCACCAATTTCCCAACTATACTCGATAGCTTCTACACCAGTTCTTCCACCTACATCAAATTCTACCATAACAGAATCCGTGTCACCATAACGCACCTTTGCACCGGGGAAGTTTTTCTCGACGTAATTCTTTGTTTCTTCAATCATACTTCTTCCCTTGTATGTGGTTGTGGAAGCGATTGGTACACATGGTAAAATACCTTTACCCGCACCAGTAAAACCATATATCGAGTTCATTGAGATTTTATACGCCAATTGTTTACCATTGTAGATTTCCTTCATAAATCCCGTGGCTGCAGCCATGTCCCTCTTGGCCTGTTTACGGAATTCCTTAAGCTCTGAAAGAATTGCTGGTAAAAGACTAGGTACATCTTGTGCAAACTTGTATGTACGTCCGTTTAGTTCGAACTTTTCGTATGTAATACCTTCGATATTTCCATACCTCTTTTCATCCATTACAAAAGTTGAGTAGCATAAATTGTGTGCCATCATGATACTAGGATACAGTGCTTCAAAATCAAGTGCAGTGATAGGTGTGTAATATGCACCACCTTGTGCTTCCAAAACAGTGGCACCTTCATAGGGTTCAGGAGGCAAAGCACCGTAACGAATAGTAGGAACCATAAATCCAAGCTCACGAGCTTTCTTTGTAAGCTGACTGAATACCTTAATCTGTTGCCCACGTTCAACCAAGAATGATATTGGTACCCACGTGGCTTTAGCCATCTCCAACAAATTTAGAAGTATACAAAGCTTCTTAGTAAGTCTATGAGGAAGAAGTGTATCCTTTATACAATATTCAGCAACTTCTCGAAGCTTGACTGGATCTCCTTCTGCAAATCGAGCAAACATCTCACGAGGAGGCATATCAATCTTTTGATCACCGAGGTATAGTTTAGATACGTTGTTTAGTTTGTAACTATCAAGTTTGTATCCTTTTTTAACTTCGTGGAAGAGATCAAAAATAAAACGACCAGGCATAGGAAGAAGCTTAAGCATGTTGTCACCCAGAGCACTCGAAGAAAGACGCTTGTATACCATTCCTGAACCATTTGTCTTTTGCTTTGGTCCCTGGTAGGTTTCATATTTCTTCAATTTTCCTAGATTGAAGAAGGAATCCGAGCATTCGTTCTTAATAGCACGTTTATATATATACTCAAGATCGAAACCGAATATATTCCAACCAGTCATAACATCAATATCTTCCTTAATCATGTAAGTTCTGAACGCTTCCAACATTTCTAGTTCAGTGTCGTAACTATAAATGTTACAACCTTCGAGATGAGGATCGGTCTTTTTAAAACAAAAGCATGTTTTATCATATGATTCATCAGATCCCATCTTACAGAGAGACATTGCAATCTGAAAACAGGCATCACCATCAACGTCGGCATCAGGAAACTTACCTGTAGAACTGTTAGACTCGATATCGATAGATGCAACTACAAATGGTGCCACGTCATCTCTTTTAACAGGCTTCAGGGTTTCCCAGTCATTACAGAAAAGATCAATGTCAACGTGAGCCAAATCAGAATATACGCAATCACTACCAGTATCAAGCCACCCAGTTGATTGAATTCCCGTTCTATGCATCATTCGAAGAATAGGATCCAAATTTGATTCATAGACCCTCAGGGGAAATGGACCATTAGAAAGAATCATTGGTTTCTTCAAAAAATAATCAGTCTTCCTTCGTAGTGCCAAGTTTGAAAACGTGACTCGCATAAATAAAAATTTTTGATTATTTTGAAACCCCCAGATGTCCTTTGATTCTACAACATTGTATCCAGTGCAACTATCTTTTATCTTCGCATAAATCTCCTTTGCGTACTTGATCTCAGGTAACTTAATATACAAGTAAGGTTCGAATGCAGTGGTTACACAGACGGATTTTCCATCTTCTGTCTTACCAAAAATACTTATTAAATGTTCACCTACGGGACCATCGTCATCTCCAGGTACCTCTTCGTCTCGTGCTTCCCATGTGAGTGCTTGAAAAACCACCATCTTCCTTATGTATAACTGGAGCTAAAATTTTAATATACTTTATTAGTAAATGTCAGCTGCTTTGATTGACCTCGTGTCCAAGGGTGCCCAGGATGTATACATCACTGGTCAGCCTGAAGTAAGTTTTTTCCGCCAAAATTATAAGCGTCACACAAATTTTTCTATTAAGCCTGAGCGTATTGACTACATCGGTAGTTTCACATCGGGTGCCGAAGTCAGTATTCCCATCAAGTCGAAGGGTGACCTTCTGAGCTATGTGTGGATCGAAGCTCCAGGTATCTCTGCGACAGGTGCTAACACCACTGGTCTGTTTTCCAGTGATTCCAGTCCCACCGAGTTCCTTCTTTACATCGGTGGTCAACAAGTGTGCCGCCTTGATTCTTTATATGTTCAGGGTGTCCACAATGTTCTTTATAATGAAACTCAGGCTCGTGCTTCTTCTACTGTATCCACAGCTGAAATGAAAGATAATGCGAAGAACAATGCCGGCACCGCCGACAGTTTTGTGATTCCTTTCTTCTTCAGCCAGGATTGGACAAAATCTCTTCCTTTAGTGGCTATGCAATATCATGATGTGGAGATTCGTATCAAGTGCCGTGATGGTACCTTTTCTTCTAGTCCCAAGGCCTACGCTATGTATGCCTATCTCGACACTGAAGAGCGTAAATTTTTTACTGATAAGGAGCATGAGATCCTAATCACCCAAACCCAGTATCAGATGGTTGATTCTGCTGCATCGGACATTGATCTGACTTATTTCAATCACCCCACCAGTGCTCTTCACCTTGTGTCTGCCAACGTTGGTTCCGCTTGGGATGCGGCGTACACTTTCGATGATGCCACTCTTTACATTAATGGTACACCCCTCTCTGAGGATATGTCCAGTCATTATCATCACAGCGTTGTCCCTAAGATGCATTGCCAGAACCTCCCGGACAATCTTCTTGAGACAGCCCCCGTTTACACATGGCCTTTCTGCCTCAACATCGGTAAGTCCCAACCCAGTGGTTCCCTTAACTTCAGCCGCATAGATACTGCCAAGGTTGCACTTCGCAATGTTTTCGGTGGTAATGCGACCCAGCGTATGTATGCCGTTAACTTTAACGTACTCCGCGTCAAGGATGGTCTTGCAGGTGTTGCATTTGGTAACTAAATTACAACCTAAGTCATAACATCCCATATGTATTGCATATTTTCCAACATGGTAAAGAAAGCCTCAGCTTCTAAATCTGTCAGTAAGGTCCGGTCCGGGGTGACCAACCTTGTTCTACAGATTCAAAAGGTGACTAAAAAATCGAGGGAACGAAAAAATGAAATCAAACAACAAAAAGAAAAGCTCTTGGAAAAGGAGAAAAATTGTATTTTTTTAAGAACAAGATGGCTATCGACTAAACACGATCTAGACCGATCCAATAAATGTATTTTTGAACTTAAAAAACAAATTACAGATATGACGTCTACCAAAGCAGATGTAAAATTACGTGTACAAAATAATGTGCTCGTAGATAACATTCAAAAAAGAAATGAGAAAACTATAAAAAATGCTATAAGTAATGCACGGAAACATAAAACAGATCCTCATCGGATGCGGCAACGGACCAAAACTCTACTCAAAAAGTCTTTTCACAAAAAAGATATCACCAATTGGGAATTAGTGTTGAAGCTCTACAGTTGTCCCACTAAGAGTATGCGTAAACTTATTATGAAGAAGTAGTTTTTGTTTTTAATAATCGATTAAGACGTTCCTTCTCTCGTCTCATAAATATAGTACGTTCTATAATCTCTCCCTGTAACTTAAACTTACCTGCTTGTCTCACCCATACTGTTTGTTCTACACGAAGCATATCTACACAAGACATTTTCACATCTGGTGAATTACTGTGATGAATAGCAAGTACCATAGCATCTTTACGCGTCTCTTTTGGTAACGTATTCACCTCACTACACACAACTACATGTGCACCAGAAAACCCGGAAACATGCATCCACCAATATTTTGGAGCACTCATTAGTGTGAGTTCGTCATTTTCTTTTGCATTTTCACCTACTCGTATGACAGTGTCATCGAGTGAAGTATATTCGAGCATGAATATACATAATATTATTTCCTTATCTCACATTAATATGCACGTCGTATTACAACCAAGTCCCTCTGTAACACATAGATACAGAGTAACTTTACCTAATAAAAGATCCATTGATTTCGGTGAAAGGGGGGTACAATATTACCCAGATCACGGAAACGCAAGGATCATGCGTGCACAACTTCTTAGGAAAGGGGCAGTCATTCCTAAGGAGCTGCGAATAGAGAGGGATCCGGGTGAGATTCATAGAGGTATGATGAAAATTAACGAATCAACAAAAGAAGATTGGGAAGATTTCTTCCGGGTAGAATATTGGGAAAGGTGGATACTACATACTCACACTAGTGTAAACAAAGCCAAATTATCAATGGTGATGAGTCACGGAATACTTTTCATGCCTAGAGCTGAAGATTTATGGTTTTGTAAAGATGAACTTACATCCCTGTAGATCCAAATCCACCTGAACCACGTAAAGTCTCTTCAAGGAGACCAATTTCCTTAATAATAGGTGTATCACACCTTTCCAAAATAAGTTGAGCGATACGATCACCCTTCTTGATTTCAAAGTCTTCCGTACCATGATTGAATAGGACGACCTTGACTTCACCAGTGTAATCAGGATCAATAACACCTGCACCGACATTGATACAGTGCTTCACAGCTAGACCGGAACGTGGGGCTACACGTCCATATAGACCATCAGGAATAGACAACGCGATACCAGTACTTACTAAAGCTCGCCCCGCCTGGCACGGTACAGTCGCATCTTCGGAGCTATATAAATCGTATCCCACAGAACCATCAGAACCACGAGTAGGCAAACGAGCATTATATCGAAGCTTCTTAACTCCCAGAGGCATCTACTTTATTATCGCGTGTTTCCCTTAAGCTTATTGTTGATCCTCTAGGTGATATACCCCTTCTTCTACGTTCTTTAAAAACAATCTTCAAACATACATACGGTAAAGTGTATAATATAGCACCCACCCCAACTATGTACAATAACATGTTATATATATAGATATTTACTTACGATACTTGTCTTTCTCGTCTTCGGGAAGATCTCGCCACATCTGACCCATCTTCTTTCCGATGGCACCGAAACCAATTCCGGGATTCTCCTTAACAACAGTTTCACGGACATCTTTACAAAACAAGACATACGGACCTGGCTTACGTTTGGCCTTTGGCTTTTCTTCGTCGGTTGCACCACCCCGAAGCCTTAGAACAAGGTGTAGAGTAGACTCCTTTTGAACGTTGTAATCAGCGAGGGTACGTCCATCTTCAAGCTGTTTACCAGCAAAAATAAGTCGTTGCTGATCGGGTGGAATGCCTTCCTTATCTTGAATCTTGGCTTTGATGTTATCGATTGTGTCTGACGACTCAACCTCGAGGGTGATAGTTTTTCCAGTAAGGGTTTTCACAAAGATTTGCATACTACTAGTATATTACATTTATTTCTTAAAGTAGTTTGGTTATATCTCTTCAAATCTTTCTTTTGCTTCTTCCAACCAAAGTATCTTCTTCTCTATAACTTCTCGATATCTCGATCTAAAATCATTTTCGATTTCGATATATGATCTACACAGTTTTGTGAGAAGCTTTGGTTCGAAATATTGTTCACCTTCCTCTGGATCCACGTTGTAGATACGACAATAGTGTTTCAGCACACGTTTTTTTAGAGGCTTTGATATACGACGTATTGATTTATAATTCACCAATTCATTTTCTAAATAATGTATCTGACTGTATATGAAATCTATATCAAATTCTAAAGCGACATCCAGGTAATGATTATAGAAGTAGCTTACAATACCATCGTTTTGACTGGGAGGTAAAATTCTAAAGTTTTCATAATCAAAAAAACTTTCAGGATCAGATCTTTGATTGTAAGCTGCTTTTAAATAATTACAAATCTCGAGATAGTCTCCTTCTGGTATTAGGGATGAATTTTGATCTATCACCCGCATAGCTTTCATCAAATTTTCCATTACTTTTACTTATTTTAATTTGTCTAAGTATCTTAACGGATGTACAACAAGAACAACGTCCAGACAGGTATAGTACATATTGGATATGGAAATTTTCATCGAGCACATCAGGCTATGTATATAGATGAATACATGGAAAAGACAGGAGATCTTCGGTGGGGTATCGTCGCAGTCAACCTGATGAATGAAGGCTTTAGGGATATACACGATTATATCGTAAAAACACCTTCAACATACAAACTAGTTAGGTCGCATCTTGATTATGTAGATTGGACCAAAAACCGGACTGTAGCTAAACATATGCTTACGTTACCAAGTGTTCATTTGATAACAATAACAGTTACAGAAAGTGGATATAGACCCGGTTCCCCCCTTTTTGAATATTTAGCTTGCGGTCTTAGAAACAGAAAAACACCTATAACTATAATGTGTTGTGATAATATACGTCAAAATGGGTTAGTTCTTAAAACACATTTTTTAGCCTATCTTTATCATACTAATCAATACGAACTTGCTGAATGGATAAGAGAAAATGTAAAATTTCCTTCGTGTATGGTCGATCGAATTACACCTCGACCATCAGAAAAATTGAAAAGGGAAGTGGAAAGGATTTTTCCAGGTTATGGACACAACTCGATTCAAACAGAAGAATACACACAGTGGGTCATAGAAGATAAGTTTGCATCTGAATTCCCAGATTTAACACAAGTTGGTGTTACAATAACCGATAACATAGAACCATATGAAGAAACTAAAATAAGGATTTTAAATGGTGGTCATACCTCTTTAGCATACTTGGGTGTTTTATCTGGGTACAATACATTCGACGAAGTAATGAATGACAAGGATCATAGAGAACATTTTAGAAATTTACAAATGGAAGAAATTGTTCCATCGATCGATCACGATTTACCATTTGATATCTATGAATATGTAGATACAATCGAAAAACGGTTTACAAGTTCAACTAATATGGACGACTTAGAACGCATATGTATGGATGGTTTCACTAAATTTCATACCTTTATTGTACCATCTATCCGTGCATGCTTGGAAAAAAATAAACGACCAATACACATTTACAAAAGCATAGCTGCGTGGTATATATATGCTCGTAAATTTGCAAAAGGGTGTAGCAAAATAAAATACACAGAACCTAATTGGATATTACTCGAACCTCTATTAAAAGACGGGGTGATAGATAGTTTTGTATCAAACGAAAGGTTATGGGGTGATATTCCAAAAAATCATATTACATTTACAAGAGATTTGAAAACTATTCTATTATCACACACTTATGAAAAGGAAATTGATCTCATTGGCGAATAAATTTAATCTATCTCCATTGGGACTGAAAACTGAAAATTCCTAATCTCCGTCATAAGATTATGCCATGATCGATTATCCTCGACGGGTTGATGCATCCCACCGGGATAACTAGATGTATCACCACTTGGCCAATTCACATCAACCCACCATCCATTTTCATCTTGCTGAACTTGAGTAGAAACTGATCCAGTGGATGTAACCAGTCTATCATATATATGTTGAGGCATATGCTCAACAACCGTTTCTAAAGGAATTTCTGGTACAGTGTTGAAAGTATACCCCGGATGTTCCACTTCGTCAGTCTCACTCCATTCTGCATCCAACGCATCAATGAATTGACGAAGACTTTCTTGTTCGGCATCATTGAAAGGAACATACGGTCGAGGGTATACAGGCATTGTCAATGGTTCATTCTGATCAAGTAAAAATGATGGTGGTATTACTTGATCACGGATTTCAGCAATTGTATTGGCAAACTCTAGATAGTCCCCTTCCGGGATATTTTCTGAGTTCTTGTCCAACAGCTCCATGATTTTGTGAAAGCGATCCATGTTTGAAAGTTGAGTGTTCAGTTTTCCTACATCGACTTAGGTTTCCATATTTTGTTCTATTTACAAACAAAAGACGTTCGAATGTGAAAATATCAAAATATTCGACGAAATGATGATCCAATAACACTTCGATCGGTATCCACGCGTATCTTAATATGAAGTCTATATCAAGTGGTTCTAAATCGGGAAAACGTTTTGCTACGTAATTAAAACGCTCTTGAACCATGGATATACAATTAAGCAAAACGTGTATGTAGTTTTCACCACAGTCCCTAAAAACTTCTTCTAATATACCTTGAAGAACGTCTTCACAGTTCTCTCTATTCCATTTCTTTTTCAATCGTATCATACCATTGAAACATAACGATTTTCTACACATAGGGCACGACGAATTACCTTTATATAACCACGTTTTTGTACAGGAATGACAAAATACATGACCACATTTAAATTGACATCTAGCAGTCGGTTCGTAACAAACTGGGCATTCCATTACATGTGTTCTAAATTACAATGACTGAGGTCTCTAAATGAATTTGTTTTTCCTTTTATTCGTTTCTCGATAGACTTAAACTCGTCATAAAGATCATCCACATTATGATTAATGTTATCGTGAATGTGTTTTATTTTTGTAGTGAACATATACAAAAGTTCCAAATCATCATCACTCGTTTGAAGAACCCCTCTTTTATTCACAAAATGCAACAAACTTTTGCATCTTGTGTATAAATAATCCACTTGTTCCTTTTTCATTTCCGGGTATTCTTTTTCTATTTCAATGTAACGTTTTTCTCCACATTCATTAACAGTTTGAATTATTTTACGCTTTGAAAGCTTATCTAACAATGATGACTGTTCGTCATCTTTTGAGGTAAAGACATCGATGAGCGAACGTATGAAATTGAGGGGCATTTTTTTGGTGTAGGCGGTGGTTCAACAGGAACTGTACAATAAAGAACTTCTTCCCAGATTTTACGTTGAACGTCTGGACAGAGAGGTGTGGTAGCTTGAAGAAAAGCAAATCTGAGTTCGTCGGATGCCAAACCGGGAATACCAAGTGGTTTACCCGAATGAACAAATGTATAACCAAGTGGAATAACGTGTTCGGTCATTTAATCTGACTTGGATCTAGATAATAGGTTACTTAGGTAAGATTGTTTTGGTTTTTCTTCTGGTTCTTCGGGTTCTTCGATGTATGCACGTTGAAGTCGTAGAAGTTCGAGTTCAATGTCAAGGAATACCCTGAAAGGTGCATTCCATAAAGCAGATTTAACCCATCCTAATACATTCGAAATGTATTGTGGACCCATGTCACGGGCCGTATTAAACATTGCTACGATAAGCATTATATACTTATTCACCATTTTCCTTTTTAATTACGTTGTATTTCTTCTCGGATGTATCATAAGTCTCGATACTATCTTTGATCATCATATCTCGTATCATATCGTAGAGAACAGCTGTCAAGGCCAACTTGTAAGACAAGAATCCAACGAGTGTCGCTCCATAATCGAAGTCAAAACTAAAAGGAGCATTATTCCACGACGTCTCAAAAATAGCAAGACCTATGGGAGCTAAAAACTGTCTCTGGAATGGTGAATTTTCAATATTGTCTACATGGTCTTCAAGAAGAGAAATATAAGTATATGAAGTAAAAGTTCCTAGAACTGCTGAAAGTCCTTCGGTAGATCCCTGTGTAATGAAATAAGATGTTGCAATAGCAGACCCATAACCAAATGTTGTATTCTTCAGTTTTGTTTTGAGTTTTTTATACTCGGTATGACTGGCAAAACAAATGGGTTTAACGTTTGCAATAGCGAGGGTCATTTTATTTAATATGTTTCCTGGTCTTTATAAGATTTAACTCTCGACATAAATCAACCCAAACTATAGCACTTAAAAATGAGTTGAATGTAATAACAAACTTCGCTATCGGAGGGACCATAATATAATATCAATCAATAATAATATGCCGTGTGATTTATGCAAAGGAAATGTGGTACCTACTAAACAAATCCTAAGCACTTAAAGATTTGACCCCTACATATATTAGTAGTTCTTTAGGCTCAAGCCCCGACGTCGGGGGTCGTTGATGGGATAGTGTCATGGGTTCTACTATAAAGCTAAGATGCCCGAGTGGTCTAAGGGGGCGGACTTAAGACCCGCTGACGCAAGTCTCGTGGGTTCAAACCCCACTCTTAGCATTATTCCTTTGTAGCTCAGTTGGTAGAGCGACAGGCTGTTAACCTGTAGGTCATCGGTTCAAACCCGGTCGAAGGAGTCACGCTCCTATAGTGTAGTTGGTCAACACAGGGGACTTTGAATCCCCTACCCCAGGTTCGAGTCCTGGTGGGAGCTTATTCAAGTGGAGAGAGGGGTCGGTGTCCAGGACTTTTGGGGTCTAATTTGATAATAAGGGCATCGACAAAGGCCAACTCTAACTCAAAGCTTGAATAACCGTGATTATATGGTAGGCGAGTGCCTTTTTAGGATACCCCACACTTCGTACCCATTAATCACAAACCGGATCATATGTGGGAGACTGATAAGACTGTTCACCTTACCAGGCTCCCTGAACAAGCATATGTGATGGCCCTTACCCTCTCTTAGCTCAGTCGGTAGAGCAGTGGACTGTAGTTCCAATGGTCACTAGTTCGATTCTAGTAGAGAGGATCATTCCTCTGTAGCTCAGTTGGTAGAGCGACAGGCTGTTAACCTGTAGGTCGTCGGTTCAAACCCGGCCGGAGGAGATTTACTTTTCGTATACACATGAAGTCCATCTGTATACGAACAGAGAGTGATCAACATTCAATTATTGAAAAGTGATCCCATAAACATTTGATCTCTTCTTCATCAAGTAAAAGTGATTCATCACATAGTTGTATTTTTTCAAATATTTTTTCATATGGACAGGGGCCACTACTTAAATTATAGAAGTCCCCCTGGTTGATATAGATACCCTTCTTATCATCAACCATCTTTGCTATATCAGCTTCTAGAAAGATGTCATTATATTTCATTGATAGCCTACACCGCGTGGGAGCATTTCCTTTGTATTTATCTGTTTTCAGTAATTTTGTAATTCTTGGTTTAATATTTCGTAATTCGTATAAGATTTCTCTCCTACTTTTATTTGTATATTTTGACAATACTGAAGCAAACGACAAGACACAATGACTTTGATACATGTCACGTATTATACCGACACTATCAAAGTAATCAACCCGGTTGTTTATATCAGCACTCTCATGTAAAACAATTTTAACTGTTTCAAGATTGTCGGGTGTTTCGATTCTATCTAAAACAGAATTACTGAGATAGTGGTCAGTGTATAGAACTTTTAGATTGTTTTCTCTAACAAATGATTGTATAGACTCAAAGTCTTCAAATGAATGACCATGCGGGGTTTCAAGTATGTACAAAGGATCGATCATACCCAAATAAGGTGTAACATTCTCTTGGAAATCATGTGTTGGAATAGCCATATAAGCAAGAACATCGGGGATATTATCTAAATGCTTCAAATCGACTACATGTTTCCTAGATATTGGTGTATAAGGACATATAATTTTATCCAATGCGGGTATAATCTTCGTCTGAGCTAATTGACCTCTGGCTCCAAACACGATACAATGATTCATCCTGTTTAAAACTATGAAAATAATACAAGTATATAAGATGAACCCGATTAAAGTTCATGATATTGCAACAGCTACATTTCTAGTTCCATATTCAATACTTTCTGTTGGCGAATTATTTTTTGGATACGTGATTTATCCTATGTTCTTAACACATGCTCTATCTTTTCACATGATATATGATTTAATCTGGATTACGATCCAACCAAAAGTGATACATTCTTTTCGTAAATTAATCATTCTTCATCACATAGTTGTTCTTCTTTTCCTCATACGACCTTTGAATCACCCAGAAGAATCCGATTTTACAGCGAGATTAAGTGTTGTAGAAATTGACACTACTATATTAATTTTACGTAGGCTAGTACCTAAACATGGTGTTTATTATGAATATCTAAATAAACTTTATCTTATATCCAACCTCTTGATACGAGTTTATTATGAGACTATAATGACCATCTATTTATGGTGTATGTGTAGATATTACCCAATGATTGATAAAGTACATGTTTTAGGATGTCAGTTCTTTGTTAACATTTTCAGTTGTGGGATTTGTGCTTTGACATTCTCCAAAAGAAATCCCGCTCTTAAAGAAGATTAATAATGTTTAGATTAAGTCTTGTTATTATTATTTTGTGTATGTCAGGAAAGCCTAAGAAGAAACCACGTAAAAAAATATCAGCACCATGGGTTTAAAACTTTAATGATATATTATCTTAAATGAGGTGTGTCGCATATTCATCAAATGATTCGTACAAACATAAATTAATTAAGACCAGTCGAAATGTACTCAAAGATGTTTATGAAAAGAAACCTGTTGAAATAGAACCAAAGCGAAAAGAAAATTTGAGACTTCGTTTACGCTTCAAGGAAGCAATACAAGAAGCACAAGAGATTTGTGAAATTGAAGGAAATAAAGCGAAGGAATGTCATTTAGCATGGTACGAAGTAGACGAATTAGAAGATGCAATCAACCGATATTATCCCGATCTATAGAAACAAATCCAGGTATATCACCGTAACCATAGTAACGTATAGTAATTCCAAATTTTTTACGTAAATGATAATTCAATTCAAAGTTTATAATACGACGCCAATCGTGTATAGTTGTTGAAAAATACTCACAATTGTCCTCTGAAAATACTTTATGATTAAGAATAGGTCTCTTTCTAAATTCTCCCATTGTATAACTTACACAAAGTGGTATAGGACTACTTTTCTTTTCAAATGATTCAAATATGTCAATAACATAATAACCATGTAAATCACATATTATGTTAGTGTGCATTTCTGGGTATCCCTGTATGAAAGACTCAAAATCTGCATTACTCGGTAAAGTTGTAAATATTTCGTTGTGATCACCAATTGCCGAGTCATTTAATGCAACTCCGGGATGTGTATGGTATGTTATAGTGTTGGGCCAAACATTTTCTATTTCAACCAATGACACAGTACTTCGTTTTTTAGATGTTGTACGAGATAAATTACCAAACGTATATTCATTATTATTAAAATCAACACTAACACCTCCCGCGTATTCCCATTTATTTTTTGTAGATAGTCTACTAACTTCTTTGAGTTGTTTAACTATTTTTTTAGGTAACCTCACGTTTTCTTTCCTATACATGGTTGGGTGCATCAATGATAATGCATGCATCTCCTGTAATTACTGAGAAAGTTCCTCTAGCCTGGAAATCGTACCGGTATCGAGAAATTCGTCAATTTTGTTACAGATAGAAGTTCCAAAACCACGAAGATGTTTTACATCATTACCAGAGGTTACTGTGTAGTCGAGATCACGGATCTTCTCAGCTGCATTCCAGTAAGCCTCTGACTTATACATAGCTGGCTCAAGGTTTCCAAGCTTGGTGAGTACCTTAACAAGATCAGCACTGGTATCCTTTTTGAGATAGTGATCAATCTTTCGAGCAATACTAGGACCAATGCCAATAACCTTCTTAGGGCCATCAGCTAGATCCTTAGCATTCTTGATTCGGAATGGGAGATGATAAACGGCATCAGCGGCCCTGAAATAAGCCTCCTTCTTGAAACGATCGGAAACTTCATCCGCACAGCTGCAGAGCATGTCATAGATGTCGTGGTTGTAGGATACAAAGTACTCCTCATCCGTATCAACATCATGGTCAGTTAGGTCGGATACTAACGAGTCACCGTCATCGTTAGATGCGATAGATTCGTCAGAGTAAGTGTAGTCGGAATCCTCATCCTCAATGTACTCATCGATTTTGGAAGCGATACTCTGACCGATACCGTGGATGTTAAGAAGACTCTGACCACTCTCGACCTCGTAAGAGAGATTTTTGACAATACCGGCAGCCCTTCTGTAAGCTGCCTCCTTGTAGAAGTCGGACGCCTCGTTTGCAAATTCGTTAAGGAAGTCAACGAGACCCTCGTTAATGGTACTCCTTTTTTCATCCTCGAATGGGTAAGCAGTCTTGTGGTAAAGAGACTTGCACTTCATGTCATTGAGTTCGTTGAGGGCATCGACCTTATCTTCACTCTCCTTGGTGAGCATCTTCTTGAGCTGCTCGATCTTGGTGCGAGACTCGTCATTGAGCTTCTCGAGCTTGAGGATGTAATCGGTAACGGAAGACATTTTCATTGTAGTGTTGGACATTGAATGCCGATCCCCTAATTTGTGCTTACTTAGGTTATATTATTTTGTTTTTTTTTATAAATAAGTGCTTTAAAGATATAACGAATACTTTAGTAAATGCTGGCTATCGCTCAACCTATATATACACAAAAAGTACCCGTAAAACTACAACCACGAAAAATTCAAAAACGTCCCGTGAGATCTGTAAAAGTTCAAGCGGCTCTTCCCGATCCAGACCTTGTAAACTACAGCCTCTTTCAACTAACCTCCTGGGTCCTTCCCATGACTATTGCTGGTAGACTCCTTAAAATGAAGTATTCAGAGATCGGTATCGGTCTTGTTGCACTAGGAGTTGCTAAAACGGCACTGGCGACTGGGAATATCATACATTATTAACATTTACCTGACCATAACGTATATGTACATGGAAATTTATCCTTGAATATATTAATATACTCATTCAATAATTCCTCTTCTTTCATGTCCAGCTCGTCAATAATACACGAGTCTGGAGATAAACCCAGATGTATAGAGTTAAAATAATCTAAGCGTCGAGTAAACACCAAAAAAATCTTCTCTGACAATAGTTTTTCATTACCTAAATTCAAAACCCGAATTTCTTCTCGTATTCGATCTATATGAACCATAGTAATTTATAGAAATATTAATTACTGGGCGCGCTCGCATACATATTCAGGAGTGGTCATAGCTTTCATTTTACGGTCCATAAAACAGGTAAACCTTCTTAATGACCTAGAAAATTGTTTAAAGATAACGCAAGCTTATTCATAAATGTTTACCTTAAAGCCAACTTTAATACGTCAAGTTTTCGCACTTAAAGCCAAAAAGAATGATTTCGTAGAACCCGCTGAAGCACCCGGTGAGGGAAGGCGTCGCCCACCAAATGAGAAAGAGAATGAGGATTCCAAGAAGGGCGTTCATCCCATCAAGAAATTTATCATGGAGAAGCTTGGAATCGAAGAGATTGATTATGAAAAGTTCAACAAAGAGAACAAGTGGGCCATTCGCCCAAACAAAGATAAAGAGGATAAGTAAATAAATTATATGTTGCAGTCCTATCACATATGTGCGATGGGTTTGATCCCTTACATGTTACATTATATTCAAACAAACTCGTGGATATCGTATACAGTATTAAACAATGGGTTGTTGTTTCACATTTTGTTTCCTAATAACGTAATAGTTAAGTGGTACGATATTACTTGTAATACCGCACTTGTGGTATATGTTAATATCTATGCATCAGATCCACTTGTGTTTATGTGGTCGTGTGTAGCGTGTACATGCTTCATATGGAATTCATTATATATGAAGCATGAACTGTTCAAAGCGTTCATTCATGTAATATGTGTACAAGGATTTCTATTTAAGGCTCTTGAACTATCCGAAGTCTAGCATGTTCATCGAATCCATTCAAGGACAACTTACCTTCATCTATCATCTTTTTGATTGTTTCTCCAACCTCTGTATTATCCTTCCAGACCTTGTCATTTTTAGGGTCAGCTGGAAGCGACGGCATAAATGCCATGAACGCAACCATCTTCTGTGCCATAGATAATTCACGATCCTGGATTATCCTTTTAATTTGTACGGGAATATTGTCTACGTTCATTACATTTTACTTGGGGTTATTCTTTAATATTTCAACTCGTTGAAATGCGGGTACAGACCCCGGAGGTGGTTTTTTACAAAATATTTTACAATCACAACAGCTTTTTCTACGTAGTAAATCCCTCTTCGTTGCGTAACATCTAGATGGTAACATGATATCTCTAGACAGGTACCTAAATATTTGATCTACAAGTATCATGTTACTGTTTACTTTTATATTTAGGTTTTTCTTTTGACACGACATGTAACAACTTAAAAGATATCCATTATTACTATAAAATGAATATCATTTCTCCGTTCCGTGTTTGTAATCTACGTAAAGTAACTACTCGTTCTGTATCAGATCCAGATCAATACGATGTCGAAATTAATTCTGCTCGAGGATTTTCGGTTCCCAAATCAAAGCGTCTAAATCCGGTGAAGATGCAAACCGTAAAACAGGTTGATACTATGATATATGACCCCGATCAATATGACCCAGACGCTAATCAGAGATCTCGATATTCACCTCCCATGGACGAAGCTTCTCACCTGATTGATAATCTTCGTATCCCAGTTGATTCTGATCAAGTAACTAGAAGTGAAGTTCTCGAGGCACAGGACTTTTGGGCACAATCTATCGTTGACATTTCTAATTCTTTTTTGACCGGCGGTGATTATGTTAGTCTTGCTGGTCAACGTGCTGGTGAACTGTATGGTTATGACCACTCTAAAGTACTCTTCAAACCCACGAAGGCTTCTGAAAAACAGTTTAGACCTACAGCCAATGATGCGATGTCCTATTTTGTGGGCCACGACGCGGTAATCGGGGGGTACAAGGAAGATCAGGGTTTTGCCATCAATGCAAAAAAGGGTTTTAGTAGGGTTATATTCAACAACCATCAGATTGATTGTCACGACCAAGTAGCGATTGCAATGGGTACGTACGAATTTACGTGTGCAACAACTGGGTCAATTTCGGATGTTGAATATACATTTGGGTATAAACGTAACCCGGATGGTAAGGTACGTATTTGCCTTCATCATTCATCTATTCCTTACGAGTCGACTCACGTGAAACAGGTAGAACCGTTACAAGTGAAGCGTAAAAGTGGAATGATTTATGATCCTGCTCAGAGTGATCCCGAAGAAAATCAAAATCGTCACATCATGTAAGTTGTATTAAATCTATGTTGTACCCTAATTCCTCTAATATAGGATCGTTTTTGTAACTGGTTTTGTAATAGATATGCTTGATTCCACTGCTTGCTAATGCTTTGTAACAATTTAAACATGGATAATGAGTAATATAAGCGGTCGCACCGTCTACGGAAACACCCCGTTTCGCTGCATCCGTTATAGAGTTAATCTCGGCGTGAATTGTCGCTTGTTCGTGTCCATCTCTCACGATGGACTTGTGTTCAGAGCCACTCAAAAAACCGTTATAGCCCATGCTAATAAGACGATTGTTTTTTGAGAGAACACACCCTACTTGTAGTCTATCACACGGAGACCGAACCGATGCCAGAGTCGCAGCTTTCATGAAGTAGTCGTCCCAAGATATTCTTGACATTTTGGTAACCTAAGTGATTACATAAAGACACAGGTCTTTAATAAACATAAGCACACCATGACCCTCGATCTGATATACAATTCAACAGATAGTTATTTCTTAAACAAGCCCTCCCCAAAAAAATACATTAATAAATTTGAATCTTTGAAAAGTCTATTGAATGTTCAATTAAACCAAAGTCAGTCTATCCGCTTGGGGACGACAATTGAAAATATATTACGAAATTACATTAAGTCTAATTCAGATTGGATTGATATCAAGGAATGTAACCATTGGGGTCTTAAGGAGAGGGACCATCTGTTTAAACGAGGTGGGGATGTTATTTATGCAGAGTTGAAATCAAACTTGCAACTGGATTCGGAGAAGAAGGCAGGAACACTCGCCAAAATTTTACAAATTGCACAGGTTGAGAATACAAGGGGTATTCTTGTTGCTTTACGTCATTTTTCATACGACACACTTCGAATATCTAATCATCCCGATTACTACGAGAGAAGTGGTGTATCAGTATTACCTGTAGAAGATTACCTTGCAAAATATGGACTACATCCCTTTTCATCATCAGAAGAATACATAGCTTGGCTCAATTCTGTTGCACATAGAACCATACAAGAGGATGAACTAAATGCTTAAAGTTAAAAATGTAAAAAATATATATGAAGCCTATCGTCAAATGGTCGGGTGGTAAAAAAGATGAAATCAAACAATTTTCAAATCTTATTCCAGAGACTATAGACACGTATGTTGAACCCTTTTTTGGTGGAGGAGCGGTGTTTTTTCACTTAGAACCAAAGAAAGCTGTGGTGTCTGATGTTCACAAAGAACTTGTTGATTTTTATAATGCTGTAAAGAATGGTCAAGGTAAGGATATTCATGAATTTCTAATGAATAACCCAAATACAGAAGAAGTGTATTATAACGTGAGAGATAAGTTCGAAGTAAATACACCGTTGGACAATGCAAAGCGATTTTATTATCTTCGAAAGACCTGTTACAGAGGTATGCTTCGATATAATCGTAAAGGTAAGTTTAATATTCCGTATGGAAGATACAAAACTTTTAACTTCGAGGAAGTAAAAAATGAAAACTATAAAACGATATTCGAAAATACAAAAATCTTAAATGACAGTTTCGAGAAAGTGTTCGAAATGTGCGATGATCCTAAAAATTTTATATTTTTAGATCCACCATATGACAGCGAATTTACTGATTATGGTTATTGTTCTTTTGGGGTGGAGGAACATCGAAAACTTGCTGAATGTTTTAAACGATCAAAGGCTAAATGTATGATTGTCATAGGTAAAACGCCTTTGATAGATGAATTGTATGGGGATTATATTAAACTCTCGTATCCTAAGAATTATAGATTTAAACTACATTCAAACCGAATAGGAAATGAAATCAATACCACACACGTTGTAATTACGAACTATTAATATTTATCTTAAATTCTTATCAGCCGTATAGTACGTCTTCCCCTTAGTGGCGAAACTGTGTACCCTCGAATAAATTCACCACGAAAATATAAAGAGAAAGCTTTATATTTTCGTATGTATAACCATTTTGGTAAAAGAAAAACTGTGAAACTAAACGAGGCACCCGTGTGGACGACATATCCAAACATCCTTTCGGGGTACAGGAACAATGAGGTATATAGTTCGTACTCAGTGTGTGTACATTCTCTCTTCGAATTCCACACTGAAACAGGTAATGTGTGGACCATGATCCTTGCGATAATCACGTCAATGACGCTCTACATTTATGCTGAAGTCAGTCTTCGACTAAACAAAAACGATCGGGCTATATTTGTATGCTTTATGTTATCGTGTGTATTGCATGCACCGCTCTCGATCGGGTACCATCTGTTCATGCCTATCTCACCAGATATCAATTTGACTTGGAGACGGCTTGACACGGGTGGTGTGTTTGTTGTCTCGGTCCTCTTGACTTTCGCCCTTGGTCGTCCTGTGCTTCCAACACCGATATTATTCGCTGTCATCCTCAGTAGCACAACAACAGCTGCACTAGGTGTGAAAGAGGTTTTGTCATGGCAGAGCGACAAAGTTATCGAAAGGAAATACTTGAGCAGACTCATATCATGTGCTGTTTTGAATTATCTATTTCCAACAATGTACTACGTGGTGCGTCATCTCATCTCGAACAACTCTCTTGATTTCTCCTGCATTGCAGTTTTGGGTATGATCATTTCCCTAACGAGCGGATGTATCATATTCGACTATGGGTTTCCACAAAATATTTACAAGGGGAAGAGTTTGATTACTTCTCACCAGATCATGCACCTCTCCTTAGTTTCTGCTCACTTGTGTGAGTATGCCTTCATTTTCTCGCGTGTGAAACTTCTATCTTAAATCCTTATCTGCCGTATAGTACGTCTTCCCCTTAGTGGCAAAACTATGCACCCTCGCGTACCCCCACGCTTGTGGAGAAGCTCCCGGTCGATGCCCGGTTCTCCACGCAGCGAGTCCCCTATTGTAGATGGTCTTCACGGTCTTTAGAGGAATCTTAGTAGCCTTAGCAATTTCAGGGAGGGATTTGGCTCCCGGATACATTTTCCTAAATCTCTGGGTGTAGGAGGAAGTCTTTGTCTTTCTTCCTTCGTCTGTCTTGAATCCTTTGTAGTCCCTCTTGAGCATCTTCTTGTAACGAGTTTCAACACTCTTGAGAGTTTCAAGCCCCCTGAAGTATTTGAGGGGTGCGTAGATCTTACCTTCAGATTTACGCAGTTGCCCCACCTTCTTGGTGATGGCTGCATCAGTGAGAGGCATCTTATTTTTTAGTGATATTTTTTATCATATAGAATAGAAATGGGACGAACGTGTTCTCTGATGATATGTGATAGTACTAGACCTAAACACATTGATTTATTTTTCAACAGTGTATGGGGTAGGTACGATGAGCCAGTTAATCTTGAATTAAATACAGTACATTGTAATAATATATCTCTAAGAAGGATTCTATCTATGAAGAAGGTACTGGATCATCATAGACCAAACTCTCGTAAGTATGTGGAAAGTAGCACGATCATAGTTGGA
>Ga0209630_10001940_pt1 | contig 20948 bp, 11 predicted proteins | sample COG_01_FD_184745 | JGI IMG/M metagenome (GOLD analysis project Ga0209630, IMG submission 184745) | Pelagic Microbial community sample from North Sea - COGITO 998_met_01 (SPAdes) (version 2) | ecosystem: Environmental > Aquatic > Marine > Neritic zone/Coastal water | place: Helgoland, sampling... | reverse complement strand
TACACGTGTTAACATATGAGTTACTGCCCTCGCCTATTTTTGTTCCGATCGTTAGCTCGTTTATATCAATTAGCCATTTAGAACTCTTTCCTCGCTCTAACATCGCGTTTACTTTATCAATTACATCAGTTTTTTCAAGCAATTTTAAATGTTGAAAACTAGGATATTTAGATAAATCATTAAACTTCTCTTTAAGATTCTCCACATTAACCCCGTTTACCGATGGTTCATTTACCTGCGGTTCATTTACCGATGGTTCATTTACCTGCGGTTCATTTACCGATGGTTCATTTACCTGCGGTTCATTTACCTGTGGTTCATTTACCAGCGGTTCATTTACCAGCGGTTCATTTACCGATGGTTCATTTACCTGCGGTTCATTTACCTGCGGTTCATTTACCTGCGCTTCATTTATCGTCATACTATTTTCAGCAATATCCGTTTCCATTTGTATAATAGTATTGATATCTCTTTATAATTATTCTATCTTTATAATATAATGCAAAACGAGCATGATATTATGACATACTATCAGTCAACGTTGAGAACTATTGGACAATATATGCTGGTATCACTCGGTCTATTAGGTTACAGTCGTTTCTACAGGAAGCAAAAGAATGATGTTTACAATGTCGCCTTTATCGCGCTAAGTCTATTAATTCTTATTATTGCGACGTGTATTTGCTTTTTTTTAATTAAAGATTTAACTCGCTACAAGTCTGCGTTAGATAATAAAACGACTTACGTTGATAAATGGCTAACTATTCCAAAAATAATATTAGTAGCAAATATATCTATTGCGACCTTTGGTATTTTTACACTGGTAAGAGAGAGTAGAAAACTGTGAATATATAGAAAATTGAAACATATATTGGCCCTTAATATAGGTCATAATACAACTATAATATGTCTACTACTGAAAATAATATGCACCAATCTAATGATTTAACCTGTATTAAAATAATTAGAAAAATCCCGTATCTTCCTAGCAACACAAACGATCGTAATAAGGACACACTATATTGGAATCCTAAGAAAAAACGGTTTGATACCTGGAGCGGAACAAATCTTACATGCTGTCATTTTAAACAGCGCGCAATGTGTCGTGAAGGGTGCGGTGGAGTATTTATATGTAAACACGGTAGGCGAAAGAACACGTGTAGAGAGGAAGAATGCGGAAATGGGTCCTCATTTTGCCAGCATAATAAACACATACACAACTGTAGGCTATGCTCACCTCACTTGTATTGCGAGCACAATCGACAGAAATATAACTGCTGGGATTGTTACCCCGATAAATTCTGTGAACATCATAAACGCCTAGGTAAATGCACAAAGTGCGACAAATCCGCGTAATACTTTATCATTGTTAAAAAAATTGAAATGCTTTTTTACTTTACCTTATATCAGCACAAAAACACAAGTGATTTATCTACAAGCAACAAGCAAGATTCAACAAACAACCATGGCCAGCAGGAAGTCCCCATACGTGTACTCGCCATCAATCGGCACGATGCCGCAGACATACCGCAAGCTGTCGTCCTCGTGGGACGCCAAGACCGGCAACCGCGATCACCTCGCCAACGTGTTCTGTAATACCGTGAAGAGCGACGCCGTGCTGCACGTCCCTGCGATTATGATGTCGCTGCTCAACGACCTTCACGCGAGTTCGGATATGCTGAAGGAGCTCCAGTGCGTTAATCCGAGCGCGGTGAAGATGGGCGACGACGCGCGAACCATCTGGATATACAGCATGCGGTCCTCCGATGCGATGCCGAAAAACGCCGAGGAACTGGAGTGTCTATACTCATTCGTCAACATATTTGCCAAGAAGCATTTCAACGCCGTCGCATACGAATATGTGACTCAACACATCCACATCGCCGTGTGCTTCTTCGTTTGGTTCTTCACCAAGAAGAACTTTTACTACTACACCAAGGAGATTCGCCAGACGACGCGCGGCGGAATCCAGAAGCAGTGGCGGTCCGTCCTCCTCACGCGTGTTCCTCCGGTAATGGTCGTCGTTCAAAACACCACCGTCCCAAAGGCGCGCGGCGACCTTCACCAAAAAACCATCCTCGCAAAACTGGAGGAAGGGCAGGCAAAACTCAAAACCGACATTACCAAGCTCATTACCTCTGGGTGCGTCGTGGATTTTGACGACGCGAGCACGCTACACAAGACCATCTCGCAGTGCACGACCTCGGGAAACAAGAACTTCGTCGGCAATAAACAAGGGAAAAAACTACAAAAAACATACGATGAATATGTGAAAGTAACTGATAAAGTCAAGAAAACCCGCAAGAGCGTATTCCAAATAGAGGCCGCGGAGAAAAAAATGGCACTAACTATTGCCCCACCTCCCGACTGGGGTAGTCTTGGTGAGCCCCCGTCGCCACCCAAGCTAATTCGTCAAAGCGCCGATTATCTGGGTGCACTATCCCCGCTACCCACCACTAACATTCAGACACCCGAACCAGTGAATAGCGAAGTTATCCCAGAATCGTGGGAGGACCTATAAAAAATATACTACAAAAATAAACAAAAAACTACAAAAATAAACTATAAAATACATGTCTACATATTTTTATTGCAGAAATTAGATTCTTTTCTTATAAACATCAATCAAACCGATTTAAACACTACCTGATAGGTGTATATATTATGAAGACCAGTGCTATTAAGATGCTTCTAACCGCCATTCTAGGAATCCAGAGCGTCAGCGCCTTTCAAGGAACCTCCGGCAGTGGACACAGCACGTCGCTAAAGAGCACCGATGAACTTTACACGCCCAATTATGCGCCGCCCCCCGATAAGCGGACCCTGGAATCCAACGCGAAGAAAACGCGTTCGCTCGCCGACAACTCCCCAATCCTCGTCCAAGGTGGCTCCCTCCGCACCTGGTCATACCGGTCCCCGCTCGTAGAGAATGTCCAGATTGTTCTATCTACTGAAGGTCGCCCGCTCGACGCGGACATTGAGCTCTGGAACGGTCCCGACAATACGCCGTGTAAGATGCGCGTCTATGTGGAGAACGGTCAGCTTCGCCCCTTCAGTGCCGTCATTGAAACACCGCGTGGGCCCAACACTATCGCCGTCCGCAATATCGGGCAGCTGGAGTTTCCCTTCGCGGCGTATGTTTATGCGAACGACATCGAGAGTCCGTCGCCCGAGTGTATCGCCGCTTCTTCCACCATTCAGGGCGGCGCACTTCGCACTTACCCATTCGACCCATTTGTGGACTCGGTTCAAGTGTTCCTGAGAAGCGACGGGCGGCCGCTCAACGCGCGCATTGAGCTCCTCCAGGGACCGAACAACAACAAGCAGGTCGTTGAGCTCTACACGGAAGACGGATTTGACCGACCATTCTTCTGTATTCTAGAGACGCCCGAGGCCGGCAACGTGGTTCGCATCGTAAACACCGCGCCCGTTGAGTTTCCAATGACCGCCGGCGTGCTCCCTCACACAATCAAACAGGACTTTTATTCGGGTCCCGTCGTAGGCGGTGACGTTTCGATGGGCTCCTTCCCCTGGTAAATGTTCATAAAAATACTATAAAAATACTATAAAAAATATAATATTTTTATAAGAATTGATATTTATATATGTTCTATAGATTGTTATTACACTTTACGTCAAGCGCGTAGCGTCGCAGATTAAAGAGGTCACCCACCTCTTCCGAGAGGTCGGGCACCTTTAACAGCTGGTAGCTCTTATTCTCTGGATACAGACACACCAACATCATCGTTGTAACCGTCTTTCCGTAGTTTTTTTCTATTAGTGCTTTATACGTATTAAGTTGGAGCGCGTAGTGCCAAAAATTCGTATCGGGGATGTGCTCAATACAGTGCGTGTGAGAAAATTTCATAAACGACGACGTTTTATTGATGCCTTTGGAGCGTTTCCAGTCGTAAATCATGAGCGTTCCGTCGGGTTTCTCATACACCATATCAATGCTTCCGGCAAAACGCAACTCTTTATCCCAGACCATCCATTCGGTGCGATACGGAACAAGATCGGTGTGGTCGTCTAGAAACCGCTGGAAATAAGCGTATTCCGTGGAATCGTTGCTCACGTCCATCCCATTATAGTAGCACTCAATATCGTAGTGCATCTTCGTCCCCGCCTGCGCCGCCTCGTCACGGTTCGTCTCCCACTGCGCCTTGATTTCCTCGCGAGACATCCCGTAATACTTGCTCTGCGACCAATTCTTGCCGTTCATCATATTCGTAATGATGGCATCCGCATTAAACTCGGCAAAATGGCTGTGATTCCACGTAGTGACGGACATGAAGTCGCTCTCTCCGTCAATGGTATAAATGTGCGGACCCTCATCAAAACTAATGTGGTCGTCACGCTCGTGCGGATTCTGCTTCGCAAGCTTATCCATTATTTAACACATAATAAATAGGTTTTAAATAATCAATTTTTATTAATTAATCATAAAATATATTATTTTTATCATTTTGAAAATCATTTGTTTTTTTAATTCATTATTTTCAAACTCATTATAATAAATAGCGTTTAATAACATATTAAAAACTCTATAACAGGGTGACCAATCTATTGCTATTAATTTTCCATTTAATTTCCTAATATTTCTACAATTTAAATCAAAATGTATTTTCAAATTACTTAAATAAATACTATTTATTAACTCGTATAATTTATCGGATAATTTAAATAGAATAGGTTCAGTATGATTTTTTTTTACAATATCTAAATTATAGAATGAGGATTGTGTGTTAATATTATTATTTGTTTTAACTATAGTATATAACTCCTCAATATTACATTCATTTACATATTTAGTATACAAAAATATACATTTATCGCCAGTTTTATTTGTATGTATTACATATTTAATAAACGGTGCTCCTAAGCCTAAATCACTGGCCTGTTTAGTTCTCTCACATTCATGATGAAAGTCATAAGAATATAAATCAACTTTTATAACTTCGTTATTAAAGTAATAAATATTTTTGGGGGTTCCATTTATATTAGTCTGTGTTGATAAACATTCATAATTATTTACATTTTTAACATCCTCGTCTGATATAGTATAAAACATTTTTGTATTTTTACATTCATTAAATTTTAATACTTCTTTTACATAACTATGTAACTCTTGGTTAAAGTCTATATTTCCATCATACATTATATATTCCATACTATATATTATATACATATCTAAATCATATTTAATATAAACAAATTTTTATTACTAATAACTGGTGGTGTTATGAATAATACGTTCTATAATAACATATCTGTTATAAGTCCCCCAAGCCCCATATTGATGGCCGTAGGCGCCGCTCGCGCCGCGACCGTGAGAGTTGCCGTGGATATGCGTACCCCACGCGCCTGTACCACCATTCCCTCCCTTACCTAGGGAAATTGACAACTCCTCATTATTTGGTCCATTGACAGTGGTGTTAGTCGCGGCTTGACCACCACCACCACCACCACCCGGTTGTTGATCGCTGCTCTCCAGACTGTTCTCTGCATACGCTGTCCCTGAGGCGCCGCCACCGCCCGACCAAGAGGAGACACCTCCGTTGCCGCCATTATCGCGACTCCCATCCCCCCCATTCCCAGCGGCGCCCGAATACTCAGGTAACACAGTCTCAGTTGGAGTATTATCTTCATAATATATTTTTATAGCGTCGGCTGTTGTAAATTCAATCTTGTTAACACGTGATTTTCTTTGTCCATTCCACGATGATTGTATAGCACCGCGCACGCCGCCGGCACCACCACCACCAGAAGCAACTCGATCTTTCGAAAAAGTGCCGCCCGGGTCATGATGACCATATCCTCCTGCTCCTCCGTCTTGCGACTTTTTAGTATGCCATATCCATACATTATTAGCGCCATTGCTACCAACTATATCTCTTATATATATTTGAGCAGATGCACCAGGGGCAACCTTATAACCTCTCCATTCGGCGGCAAGGTTTCCACCTATACTATTCTGCGAAGTCCAGTTTTCCAAACTGCCTAATGTATTATGACTTGTTGTTGTGAAAATTTGACTCAAATATTTAGGATTATTATGCGGAGGTATAACGCTTAAAAAATTCCCTGATGTAATATTAGTTGGTTGGTAATCAGTTGGACTATTATTGTCTACATCACCTATTTTATTAGTATTAAAAAATGGAATAGTAATTTCATGTTTTGGGAAGGAAGTAATTATTTGTCCATTGTAGGTATGATTAGCTAAAAAATTATTTATATTTTCAGATGCTGTAATTGTATTATCAGACTGAGATGAAGTTAAATTTTGAATTGGTATTATAATATCGGGGATAAAATCTTTAAATACTACTTCGCCGGTATAAATTAAACTAGTATTAGTATTCCAATTGATAAGTATATTATCCAAATCGATTTTAGTATTATTATCTCCAAGAACAATATCTTGATTTTCTGATGTAACATAGTCATTATTATATTTTAATTTAGCACTTTCAATATATATATAATGTTGTAATTTTATATTTAACGTTCTTGATATACTATTAATATTAATACCTAATTGAAAATTTTCATTTACATTATTATCGTATGTATTATTACCATATACCGAAAAATATAATGTTACATCACTATCACTTCCTGATGTTGTATAATCTATTATATTTGTTACGTTACTTTGGTTAGTAATGACATCAGTATATTCCAAATCATAACCTAATGTTTTATTAAAATTATATTTAATTGTATAAGATATATCAAAATTTGATGTTATTTGTGGATTATTTAAATAAATAGTTAATGAATTCAATGTTGTTGAATATATCTTATTAATAAAATTATTAGTTATATTTGTATTATTATTATAATAGTTTGTGAGATTATTTATTTCCGCGTCAGTAGTTGGTACTACAGTTACATTTAATAATTCAATTAATGGTATTTCTTTATGAAAATTCACAATTCGCTTTGAAACATCTTCTCCGTTAAACGAATAATAATCGGTCGGGACAAATCCACTAACATCCTCAACATTATTATCATGTGATATAATTTCAAATGAAAAATCTAAATCTTCTGAATTACTCTTATCTTCTCCAGGGACTTTAATATACACCTTACTACCATCCAAATTCCACGACCAATCGTGCGTTTGATAAACGTTATTTGCGGTCTGTATTTCATAACATACGTCAAAACCCTCGGGATCTAACGACGACAAATCTAAGATATAATACGACGTATCGCCATTGAACTTAGCCGGATTATAATAGCGCACATTAAATGTGTGCGAAACATCATCAGTTATATTACTATTAATAATACTGGGAATATTTTTTGAATAATCAATCGGTAATATAAGAGGATTTCCAGTGTATGGTCCATATTGTAGATATGTAGGGTCGTAAAGTGAATACCATTCCTCTGTATTAAAACTCGCATCACTATCAATGTCGTACCCCTCATCATGAATATATTGATAATTGGATGCTTCTAATACCATATGTTTCCATACAGGGACCTCATTAATTTTTTTGATAGTGATTATTTTATCATTAAATGTGGAAATTTTATCATCGGCTCTCAAAATGAACGATAGATCAAATCCGTTATTAATCGGAACTTTTATATGAATACGGCTAATATCGGTTTCATCTTCTGAATTATCAGGTAAACTAAGACCCCAACCAGCGCCATTAAGGTAACTAAAATCACTGATTGTTTTATCACCTATCAATGAAAGCAAAATATCGTCGGATTCTTGGTCCGATGCGCTAATATCAAACAAATATACACTATTCACTTCCTCTTTTATTTTTTTGACATAAAATACAACTTCATCATAGTCGCCAAAACCGCCACGCTCTTCATAATTTTGTAAACCAACGGACACGTCGGGAACATCCGATTGACGAGGATAGTAGAAATAGTTAGCTTCATCGGTATTGGTATTGGTAATATCACCACTGAAGTCCCCAGCCAATAATTTGAAACCCTCATACGACAATGTAAAATTTGTAAACAGTGGCGACGCATTCGTTGATTTTAGCCTGTACCAAGATTCTTTGTTCGTTTTAATAAATATATCAATTTGATTCGTATTCTCCCCTTTAACTTGTAATAAGGTGCCTATAGGATATTTGGCGGTATTGGAAATCAATGTAGCTAATGTGTCTACCCGAGCCAATACATTAAACTCGGACTCAACCCAATCGGCCTCTACCCTTCCACTAAACGAAACGTCCCCGTTTATTATCAATGTCTCCTTTTGCATACCAACTTTGTTTACATACCTAACATTACCAAGTTCTTTCGGGTAAATCTCTCCAACGCTTATATCAACCTTCTTAATGACGATTGATATATCTGTCACGTGGTGAAATTGAATATAATCACTGGTGGTGAATAAATTGCTGAGCGACAAATCTTCGCCTACTATTAAATCGCCATTTACTGACAAATCATCGTGAATCGTGATGCGATTATTGTGTCCACCCAGCGTATTCATACTGATTTCGGTGACCAGCATATCGCCGTTCACCGAAATATCCGCGACTACGTCAATGTGGCCATTTGCTCCATACACATCATTCACCGAAACGTCTACCGCGCGAAATGTGAAGCCGCTTAAATCCGACGCATATATTGCGCCACTGGCGCTGATATCAGCGTTAACAAGGAGTTTCGTTGCGGCGCCTAATGGGTGGATGTGGGAAACCGAAATATCCGAACATTGTAACCCCTCGTTTATAGAAACGTCGCCGCTGAGATAAATAGGGGGTCCATTGCGCGAGCCAATGACATTCGCGCACACATCTGGTGCGCTTATATGATTACTAAAAGAAGCGTCATTTAGGATTTCTATTGGGTCGCCGGTCCTTTTAGTTACACTACCCACCTGAAAATCGTGTAAAACTTTTGTGGTGGTGAACGAACCATCGTATGCTCGTAACCCTTCCAACCCTGCGGCAGGAGCAACAAAGGGCTTCACGAACTTCACCACCCCCGACGTATCGCTCTGATTCAAAACCTTAATCCGATTGAGGGAAATATCGGGGCCTCTCAACGTTTCTTCAATCGTAAGAATGTTGCCGCTGTAATCGTCCCTCGTATATTCGAGATTGGATACATCCATGCTTCCCATCGTGGTCTCCTGACTAACAACGATGTTTTTTACAATGACCTTTTTCGCGGACAACTTACTATTTCTATGAGTGTCATTTGTAGCACTTAGACTCTGCCAAGACATTATATAATATAAATACACTAAATATGTATATTATACTAATTTGTAAAAATTAGTGTTGCGAATCAATTGTTTCCCTAGTAGCTTACTGTAAAAGTAAGAAAACTTATTGGTAAAATTATAATAATTTGATGTAAACTTTTCCATGTCCAAGGTCTGTGCGGGTACCTCCAGTTGGGTCTGTTATTGTTAATGAACTACTTATAAACGAAGACCCACCACCACCACCACCTCCCAAATCACCACCACCACCACCACCATAATAACCGCCTCCTCCTCCTCCTCCCTGAATACTGTTGTTCGTGGTGTTAGAAGAATTACCGCCAGTAGCCCACTCCCCATGAGCGCCAGGGGTATGGTTAGGGTATGTAGAACTTTCACCACCATCACCCCCCTTGTTTTGGGTTCCTCCCTTTCCTCCAGGTCTGTCTGAGTTCCATGAGTCGCTTCCATCACCGCCAGTGAGATAGCCACCATCACCACCGTCAGCCGCGAAGTAATCGTAGATGACGTTGTTGGTCCCAGCAGGACCTCCACCACCTCCAGCTACAAACAATATATCAGCATTGTTATCTTCGTCATCAAAAGCACTAGCAGTTCTAGCAACAAATGACATACCCCCTCCTGTAACTCCGTCGCCCATCGCTTGCGAAGATAGCGAGTTCAACTTGTCTCCCTTACCGCCTCCACCAAAAGCAGTAAAGGACCCAGATTGATATCCTTCATGACCAATAGAAATATAAAGTTTAGAACCCCGTGTTAATATTATTTTACCTTCAACTTTAGCACCCTTACCTGGTTCCCCCCAGTAATTCCCCGGGTTGCCCCCACTACCACCAAAAACTTCTATTTTATATGTCCCATCAGCAGGAACAGTCCATATCTGTATTCCATCACCCGTACTATAAAAAAATTCATCATTATCCGTCCATGTAGGTGAATACTCGTTCCTCATTTGGGTGAGTGTAGGACCAGTGGCCCCCACCACATTCGCATTTGTGAACGTGTGTTCATCAAAGTCATACAAACCGGGTGGCGGCGGTGGCGGCGGCGGTAACGATAACCATTGTTCTATCAATACCTTATCAAATAACTTAATTCCGTTGCTAAGAAAATAATTATAAAGGTTTCTTCTTTGAATAACCGTGATATTAGCAGTATTATCAATATCATTATTAATAAAACTCAAATCATTCCTATCACGCAAAGCCAAATCGTAGGTTGCGTCAAAGTTACCGTCCTCCGCAGCATTACTCTCAACGACACCAAAATTTATTAATTTTGAAAGCGCATTACCGATAGTATCGTTATTACAGTTATCCCTTAACGTAATTAACATAGAAATATCTGAATCACTCTTTCTTGCGAATGTGAAATTAAACGGTTCGGAATACGATAAATCTGTTATACGAACTACGTTACTAATGTCCTCGCTTGCTCTGGGACCAGCGCTTCCAGAATTATCATAATTGTAAAAATAACTAATATCTGAATACGGCTTTATTTCTAAGATCATACTCACATCTTCATATGGAATATCATCTGAGTCCAACGCCATCAAATAGCTAAAATCAAATCTTAGATTATAGGCTCTATTTTTATCTATCGTAATCGTATCGTTTGATTTAAAGGTATCTAATCTAAATTTGTCGTCGCTATTTATAATAGTATTATCTTGATTAGTGGAAAAACGAACTAATTCATTGGATTTATTCGGAATCAAATAGCCATAGTCACCCGAAATGAATCCGCCAGAAAACCCACTAACATCTTTTCCATTGACACTTATATCTAGCGACTCAATGATTCTAGCGGTGGACAAGTCAAACCGAGCCACCTTGTTGAATGTTTCGGGAATTAGATAGCCGTGAGTCCCATCCTTAAATCCGCCACTGAACTCTACTAAGGACGCATCGCCGGTTAAATAAGGAAAATCTATTACAGTGACATTATTGGCACTAAAATCCGAGGTGCTAAATTGGACTACCTTTCCGTTTTTACTCGGAACCAAATATCCCGAATTATCGTGCGCAAATCCCCCCTTAAAACCGATTAATTCTGGATCGGAGTTTGTAACTGATAAATCAATTGAACTGAAATCCAGAGTAGTAGAAAAGCGCACCACCTTGCCGAAGCGGGCGCCGTTGTGGTACGGCACGAGGTAGCCGTGGTCGCCCGCCGTAAAGCCGCCCCAGAAGCCCTTGAGGTCGCCGTCTGTTTGTCCCGTGTTCGTCATCACGGTATCGGCCACGTCCAGCACCGCCACGTTGGTGAAGGTGGCGAGGTCGAAGCGCACCACCTTGCCGTGGTAGGCGCCGTTGGAGTACGGCACGAGGTAGCCGTGGTCGCCCGCCGCGAAGCCGCCGTGGAAGCCCTTGAGGTCGCCGTCGCCCGCCACCGTGGGCACGTCCAGCACCGTCACCACGGTGAAGGTGGCGAGGTCGAAGCGCACCACCTTGCCGAAGTGGGCGCCGTTGTGGTACGGCACGAGGTAGCCGTAGGCGCCCGCCGCGAAGCCGCCGAAGAAACCCTTGAGGTCGCCATCGTTCGCCACCGTGGGCACGTCCAGCACCGTCACCACGCCGAAGGTTTCGAGGTCGAAGCGCACCACCTTGCCGAACCTGCCGGTGCCGTTGTTGAACGGCACGAGGTAGCCGTAGGCGCCCGCCGCGAAGCCGCCCCAGAAGCCCCTAAGGCCGCCGTCTGTTTGTCCCGTGTTCGTAATCACGGTATTGGCCACGTCCAGCACCGCCACGTTGGTGAAGGTGTCGAGGTCGAAGCGCACCACCTTGCCGTTGAAGGCGCCGTTGGTGAACGGCACGAGGTAGCCGTAGGCGCCCGCCGCGAAGCCGCCGTGGAAGCCCTTGAGGTAAGTGCTGCCGCCCACCGCCGTGGTCACGTCTAGCACATCCAACCTAGTGACGCCGAAGGTTTCGAGGTCGAAGCGCACCACCTTGCCGTGGTAGGCGCCGTTGTAGTACGGCACGAGGTAGCCGTAGGCGCCCGCCGCGAAGCCGCCGAAGAAACCCTTGAGGTCGGAGTCTGTTTGTCCCGTGTTCGTAATCACGGTATTGGCCACGTCCAGCACCGCCACGTTGGTGAAGGTGGCGAGGTCGAAGCGGACCACCTTGCCGAACATGCCGCCGTTGTCGTACGGCACGAGGTAGCCGTAGGCGCCCGCCGCGAAGCCGCCGACGAAGCCCTTGAGGTCGCCATCGTTCGCCACCGTGGGCACGTCCAGCACATTAACGCTTAACTCCTTATTAACAAACTCATCCTCTTTAATTTTTACAAGTTTACTATGCGAATTAGGTGCTAGGAAAATATTATTATTATTACTGAATCCACCATAAAATCCCGATAAATCTGTATTTGCAAAGTTATCAGTTAAACTAAAATCTTGTACATATTCAGACGTAAATTTATTGCCTGTTAATGGAAAACTTACAACTTTATGACCAAGATGAGGGACCAAATACCCCGACCCATCGCTGGCGAATCCGCCACGAAATCCGCTCAAATCGCCGGCCAATTTAATCTTGCTAATATCATCGTTATTCGCATCGTAGCGAACGAGCGTGGTGCTCGCGTCGGGCACTAAGTAGCCGTATTTGCCGCTGGAGAAACCGCCGCTGGACCCACTCAAATCGCCAAAATCAATCAGACTAATGTCTGTGGCAACATTATCTTCGTTAGATAGACCGAACCGAACCATTACTGAGCTGCTATCTGGCACTAGGTAGCCGTGGTCCCCTATGACGAATCCGCCCGAAAACCCGCTCAAATCATCAGACAACGTGTGCGACGACACATCGGTCGTAAAAAAATATCCGTTATTGGACGAACCGTCGGTTAATGTTAATAGCGACATAGATAGACTCTTCACGTTCAAATCGTCCATTTCCACTGTGGAAAAATTACCTATATTATTTCTAAAAATAAGACTATTGTATACATCGTCTACGGTAATCATTCCAAACGTGTCATTCGCAAATTCTTTTTTTACAGACAAAGGTTTTTTTTTTAATTGATTGATATCTTTGGGGTCCGTAGGAATTCTTAATTCATTCGTATTATTAATTGAAATATCTCCGTATATGACTAATGATGTATCGCTTGATACATAGGTGCCGTATATATTATTCACCGATACGTCATTTCCGTGCAATTTCTCAAACGATGCGTCCTCGGCGACAATAATCTCTCCTGGCCCCTTCAATCCACCCGCTTTAATTCCTCCATTAATAAATAAATCGCCGTTTACAGATACGTCTCCTACAATAGAACCAATAGTTATTACGTCCACTGACAAATCCAAAGCACTAATATCTCGGAAAGAAACGTCAGAATAGATAGTAAGGTGAGAAGCACTATGGAGACCTATATTCATTACTTCCAATAGGCTAATATCCAGATTATTCGCAAGCGAAATATCCGACGCGTGTTGAACATTGTGGAGCGATATATCGTCAAATTCTATTTTGATAGGTCCGCGCAATATGTCTACGGAAATATCCGAAACATATATTGCGTCGTTAGTTGATATATCGCTTATAAAATGAAATTCTTGGGCGTCTAATGTAAAAAGTTCGTTAAAACAGGCGTCATGTGCTTCTACACTACCATTAAAAGAAACATCCGCATTGTGAAAGTGAATATTATTGCCCGTAGATTTAATAATATCTACAGATAAATCGTGGGTGCTCAACTGCGAGATCGAAGAGTCGTTTGCGAAAATGCTCGTAATTTCTGCGGCGGGCGCCGAAAATGGACTGATAAACTCAATCATACCGCCGACTGTGTTCTCTCCGATTCGGTTTACCGAAACATCAGGAACAGCAATAATCGTCGTCATTGATATGTCTGTAATGCTCAAATCGCGAAGCGTGATATTTCGGTTAACGGTTATTTTCTTATTTAAAGTGGCATTTTCGGCTATAATCACCTCAGCGATTAATTCATCGCATCTTATTACATCTGTCGCTGTCGTTTTATTTCTATTGTTAGTAGCCTTCCACGACATATATATATTATAATTATACTTAATTACTTATAATATACTTAATTACTTATAATATACTTAATTACTTATAAAGTATTGTAAGGGTTAAATTTAATATGTAAATATCCATTTACATCTGGACTTTCGCCATAAGGTATATTCCAAGAAATATCATAATTGGTTTTATACAAATTATTGATGAAACTACTACCACCTCCTGCCCACGATGGGTTATTTGGATTAGAATTTTCTGCGAATGTTATACCAAATACATCGGCGCCACCGCCAGCATATCCACCGCCACCACCAGATCCACCAACTCCGCCGCCCCCGCCGCCACCAAACCCGCCCTCTTTCGCAGTACCAACCCCTCCACCAGTATTATATGTATTAAATCCGCCATTACCACCATTAAAAAACGATTGTGCTGGAGAGGAGCCACTATTTTCGCCACCACCATCACCTGCCAAACCACCACGATTAATTAAACCACCACCACCTCCACCACCGCCATAATTAATTTCGCCAGCATACTTACGATCATCATCAGTAACGCTCGCATTTCCTCTACCCTGAGCAATCTGTGTGACATCTATTGGCGCGCGCGTTTCCCCATCAGTATAAAATCCTGGATGAGCCTTCTCCTCGATAGCAGCGTTTGATACTGTCCTACTTGCATCATAGTCGTTATTATTATCATCTCTTGTCCAGGTTCTGCCCCCGCTTCCGCCACCAGCAACAGCTATAACATGTTTACTTATATCTCCAATACTATCACCATTCTCATTATAATATTCATCTTCTGAATACGTTGCGTTTTTTACAAAAAACGTCGCCCCACCACCACTCGATGAATATGGCATATAGTTTGTATAACCCGCATCCAAAGTACTATCTCCTGGCGGTCCTAGAAGTCCTTTTTGTCCAATTAATATTTGATATTTGTCTCCTTTTTGTAAAACAGCGCTAAAATCTATTTTAGCGCCATAGCCTTCTCGCTGAATGTCATCTGATACATAAGAACGCCCTCCACCCGCACCCGCAATAGTAATATCATACTGTCCCGTTACAGGAACTGTCCAATGTTGAATACCTGGATTATCACCCATAGTTAAATAAGACGGATCAGTCCACCATTTATCCAGAGATTTTGTATCCACACGATTAGTATAATAATTTTTACACAGTGGTAAATCTGGACCACTACGACCAATTGCACCACAACATTCAAATTTAAACTCGTTAAACTTGTATAAAAATGGACGAAATACTAAATGTAATTTATTATAGCAACAATCGTCTTTAAAATTGCCAAAATCATCATAAAATACGGATAAAGAGGAATCTGGCTCATCTCCATTTCTCGCCCCTGTAGTCGTGATAATCAACGAATTTTCTTGCAAAGAAAAATCAATTGCGTTATTAGCATCGTTATTCATGGAAGAATCTATGGAAAACCCCTCAGGGTCATTCGCGCTGAAATCAATACGATATTGTAGAGAAATATCACTAGTAATAGAAGAGGTATCCCAGATATAATATATAAAAGAGGGATCGGTTGACGAATCTATTTTATTTGCGATGAACTCGCTGAATTTTGTAAATTCACGACCAAAACTATTATCATTGTAATAGTCTTCAACCCAGTTTCCGTCATAAGATATTCCATAAAATGACAACTCTGTAAACTCTGGTGGTTTATTATGAAGTATTTTATTTGCGTTCAATACAATGTTGCGTGATATATCACTACTATATTTATAATATGTCCCCGGTGCATAACCATAATGAGCGGCATCGTATTTACCTCCAGATGCGCTAGAAAAATCAAAAATAGGATTATCTAGGTCACTAAAATTATAATAATTGTGAACTACAATATTGATAGATGTATCGTTGTTGTAGTCAGTTAGCTCCTTATCATTATCTATAGATGTATTTACTAAAATCCTATGTCCAGAAAGTTCAACAGCACCAAATAAATCTCCAGTAACCGTTATATTATATGATAAATCTAAATCAGAATTAATATTAATAGTCGACAAGTCTATATGATATAAAATATTATTACTATTGTCCCCGAAATATTTATTAAGGGATATATCAAAGTATGCTGTATTATTAGCCATAGTATCAGCAGTGCTTATTTTATTATGACCTAAATCGTTCCACGGGAGGTCAGTATCCATCATTTTATGGTGTGAAAAATCAAAGGTCGCTAATTTTATCTCATTCCACGAAGGTTCTTTTGCTTTTAAATGCTTATCGTGTACCAGGGAAACTTGCCTAATAATATAATTCGTGTAATCATGCGCTACAATATTAAAACTAAGGTCTGGGATGTATGTTTCTGAGCTAGGAGTCATAATTCGGATTCTATAGTCCGTTCCATCGCCTACAAATGAAACATCAAAGTCAGTCAACGGTGCATTTACATATTTGCTGTAAAACATATAAGATACGTCGAAACCCTCAGGGTCAAATGCCGAAATATCGAAAAAATGACCACGATTATAACTATCGTCATTAAATACGCCATTTCGTAATCCTATAATTTCACTTGTAGTATATCCAAATGTGTGCGAAACATCATTGTACACCTCTAACCAATTGCTAACGTCGGCGCCTCGCGTCATTCTAATCGCATGATATGAAATATCATCGTTAATCGTTGCTATTTTTCTGACATTTCCTTTGGTTATTTGTATATAGAGCGACGTTTTATTTAGAGGGTTATTATCATCTATATTAACATACGAAATATCTTTGCCGATTGTGTCCGGATTAAATTCGTTCAGCGAACCGTCATCATATACTCCATCGCCTACTGGTAGGTTCGGTGCTGGTGTCAGGAGACCAAATGCCCCCTCTCCGTAATGAGTTCCAAGTTCCGCTACAAGGTCATTAAAGGTATTCTTCACAACCGCTCTATATTTTTTGGGCTTATTATTTGCAAATATTATGCCAACTATAGAAACATCTGTTTGAAAAACAATACCACTTCCATCATTGTGGTCTTTTGTTTCGCTTGAATGATGGTTTATGGACTTGAAGGTCATTTGTTTCGCCTGAATGTGTTTTGTGAATGAAATGTCGCCTACTACATTGAGACATCCGTCTATTGGCGAAATGTTTCCGTCAAATGAAATATCTTGTATACTCGCGCCACCGTTTATAGATAAATCATTTGTTAACTCTATATTCCTGTTTAATGTGTGAATACCGCGAACGGTGACTGCGCTAGCATCAACAATTCCATTAATAGAAATGTCGGTATTAAAAGACACATAATTATTCGGCTCTATCGAATCTATCTTACTCAATGACAGGTCTCTTCCGACTTTTACGGAATTAGACACGGAAATATCGAGCACGTCAATGCGATTATTTGTAGATATGTCTCCGTATATATCTATATAATCATTAGTTGTATAGGATGTTTTTACTATCTCTCTAATAACAAGTTTTTCCACATTCAGCGTCTCGTCAATAATTGTATCTGAATGTAGGATTATAGAAGAGTCGTAGAGCGAGCTAATATAATTGAGAGAAATATCGCTGGTCTTAATAGTGTTATCAAATGAGACATCTGTTTCAAACTCTATATGATTCTTATTTGCGGTACGAAGACCAATCCTATTAGCGGATAAATCGGCGGTGCGTAAATCGCTAGTAGAAAAATCCTCCCCTCTTAAATAATAAAATCCACCAGATGCGTTCGTATAAATACTACTGGATATGTCTATATAGCTTATGTCTACAGTATCACTCAAATCAATTACATTACATTTCAAGAGAAGAGTTTTTATAGTGTTATGTGTATGAACCGTTTTTACGTTGGCTATTATAATATCCTCATCCAGAGAAATATCGATATTATTAAAACAGATATCATTTATATAATTATGGTCATTACAAATGAGTTTATTCGTAAAGATAGTTTCTGCTTTTATCACGGATTTATCGGTATTGCTGATATTTTTCCATTTTTCAGACATATATAATACGGATATACAAAAGTAGGGGAGATTTATACTTACATAACACTACTACATATGTAGTATAACCATATTTTCATTAAATATTAAGCTATTGTATAATGGGTTATGCAATTGAAATGACGCAATCCGCAAGTAATACTGATGTCATGCGCAGCGAAGCCGTTGTTTTCAGTTGCGAATCCCAATATATTATGAATGACGACCCAAATAAAACGAGAGTACACTTTGTTCACGTAGTAATTTTTTCAGACGAAAATTTTCATAACCTATTGCGATATATTAGGAAAATTAAAAGAGATAAAATTGCGCACATTGAGTGCATTTATTACGATGATATTTCGTGTGACCTTTTATACGCGTCGTCACAATACTTGCGCAAAACCAGCAGGGAATTTGAAAAAGAATATAAAAAAAATAACAAACTAGAGAACTATTCTGATAAACAAATCCGTATTTATGAGTCGTTGCGAGCCTAGATCATATTAAATCGGTAATACTCGCTTTATGAATTAGTTATTAGTTTGCGAATAGTATCCGGCATCTCATCCGAAAGTTTATCTATCGGAATTTTTCTATCTAAACTAGATTCATTCAATTCTTCGCGGATTGGTTTCTTTTTTTTATATTCTTGAAGAAAATTATCGGGATAAGGAGTGTATTTTATTGTTTTTGATGATTTACCTCTTCTTTGTTGTTTGCGTTTCGTGGGTTTTCGTCGTTTTCCTCGTTTTCCTCGCCCACGTGAGCGAGTTTTTGTAGGAACGATACTTTTACGACGTCTAGTAGTTTGCCTTTTTTTTATAGGACTCGGCATTATCAAATCCATATCTTTTAGCGAGTTTAGCAATTGTTTAGCATATCCGCGGTGCTGATGTATGGTTGGCCTTCTAAAATTATACCTGCACTTGTAGTCGCTCTTAAGACGTTCCTCTAGCGGCTTCTCGTTTGAACGCTGCGCTATCATATTTTTGATATCATCTCTGCTTAACTGGGTTATATATATTTTCTTACTATCTCCATCATCTTTTTCGGCAATTATATTAACTATATCACCGTCATATTTTGCGACCATACTATTTGAATTTGTTTCAGTTAATAAAGTCATAATATAATTATTATATATTTTTTATTTATAATGTTAGATATAAAAAATATACCTCTCTATAGAGAATCGGTAAAGAGCGTTCCAGCAGAGTCGTCCAAGAAAGTGAAGTCAAATACAAAGTATATTGATATGCATTACGATAAATCCTTTTCAGATAATTATTTCCGTAATTTATATGAAGGCGACAAGAAGAAATAAACAAGGAAAACTAGAAAAACACAAGAAAATTTTAGAGGGTGAGTGTATATTTCCATATAAATATAAATGGAAGTCGCATGACGCGTGCTATACAACTAGCAAGGGAGAGATATGTGCCACATCCATAAACCCCCAAACGCGCACGTTGAAAAAATATGGATATTGTGTTAAGGAGACTGTGCAACCTAGCAAACACCATAAAACTATTAAGTTAAACAAGCCTATAAAATTGAAAAGAAAATTAAAACTAGATGATGATATAAAGAAAACACAGCCATCTAAAAGAATGAAACGATACAACGAAGAATTTATTGACGTTCTAAATGAACTGGAAGATATTATGTTGAAAAAGGCAGAGCCGTTTAGAGCACGGGGGTATCGCAAGGCGATCAATATTATAATCACCCACGAAGGTGATATATTTAATGCAAGCGATTTATCGGAGACTCCAATAGGCGCTAACATTATCAGCAAACTAACCGAATATGTTGAAACAGGTAAAATAGAAATGTTGGAAAGAGAACGCAACGACCCGGTAAATCAGCTGGCTAAGGTTTACGGAATCGGTCCAAAAAAGGCGAAGGACTTTGTGGAGAAGGGGATCACTACAATAGAACAGCTGCGCGACCACGAAGAACTTCTGACTAATGCTATGAAAATAGGGGTAAAATACTTTGATGATATTGAGAAACGAATTCCGCGCAAGGAGATTGACGATTATAAGGCTGAATTGGATGCGGTGTTTGCGGAATCCGCACATTCTGACTCTGAATTCAGCATCGTTGGCTCTTACCGCCGACTCGCGAAAACCTCCGGGGACATTGATATTATTGTGTCTAGTCGGTCAAATAATCGGGCGACATTTGACGAGTTTATTGACGGGCTGATCAAGAAGAACATAATCATAGAGGTTCTCAGTCGCGGAAAGACGAAAAGTCTGACCGTTACGAAATTGCCGGGTAAACCAGCTAGGCGTGTTGATTTTCTCTATACACCATCCGACGAATATCCATTCGCCGTTCTATATTTCACCGGCAGCAAAAACTTCAATACTGCTCAAAGACAACGTGCTCTTACGCTCGGTTACACTCTGAACGAGCACGGACTATATCACATGAAAAACGGAAAGAAAGCCGACAAGGTAAATCACGTATTTAAAACGGAAGACGATATTTTCAAATATTTGGGAATGGAATACCTGGAGCCGGATAAGCGCGTCGACAATCGGTCTATTATAACAAGAGTCATTACTTCCGAGAAGTCTGTTCCGAAAAAACTAAAAATTAAAGCCAATAAAAAAATAATAACTATTAAAAAAAAACTTCCGAATAATATTGAATTGTTTAGAAAAGAGGGAATTGGTGTGCTAACCATTCTCTCCGAGAAAGAGTTGAGCGCGATGATACGCAAGGCGAA
>Ga0209630_10001939_pt1 | contig 20950 bp, 17 predicted proteins | sample COG_01_FD_184745 | JGI IMG/M metagenome (GOLD analysis project Ga0209630, IMG submission 184745) | Pelagic Microbial community sample from North Sea - COGITO 998_met_01 (SPAdes) (version 2) | ecosystem: Environmental > Aquatic > Marine > Neritic zone/Coastal water | place: Helgoland, sampling... | reverse complement strand
AATTGTAATTATGTAGGCTGTTTTACCGGACATATTCTTAATATTGTCCCCATCGTCTAGAGGCCTAGGACACTGCCCTTTCACGGCGGCAACAGGGGTTCGAATCCCCTTGGGGACGCCATACATTAAAGCCACCTTTTGGGTGGCTTTTCTATTTGTTATGGTTTCTATAATTATGCGAACTTTTGGAGAGTTAAAAATAGGATAGTTAGGCTGGTATTATCATCACTAGTTAAATATTCAATGCTATAATTCGCTTCGAAATTAAAACCATCCATAATCATCTATGAAATTTCTAGTAACAGGCGCTGCAGGGTTTATTGGTTTTCATACAACTCAATATCTACTTGCCAGAGGCGACTCAGTAATTGGAATTGATAATCTCAATGATTATTACGATCCTGCTTTAAAAGAAGCACGCCTATTGAAGCTAAAGAGTAATAGCAATTTCAGTTTTCATAAGATTGATATTATCGATAAGGATCGCATTAATAATATTTTTGAATCAGAATCTCCCGATTATGTAATTCATCTAGCAGCGCAGGCTGGCGTTCGCTATTCAATTGAAAATCCCTATGCTTATATAGATTCAAATATCATAGGATTTATGAATATTCTAGAAGCGTGCCGACATAACCCGGTAAAACATTTAGTGTTTGCATCATCTAGTTCTGTTTATGGTGCTAATACCTTAATGCCCTTTAGCGTTAATCATAATGTAGATCATCCCTTGTCATTATATGCCGCGACCAAAAAATCTAATGAATTAATGGCGCATACCTACAGTCATTTGTATGAAATTCCTGTGAGTGGCCTAAGGTTTTTTACAGTATATGGGCCATGGGGTAGGCCGGACATGGCATTGTTTATCTTTACTAAAAAAATTCTAAATGGCGAAAAAATAGATGTATTCAATAATGGTAAACATAAAAGAGACTTTACTTATATCGATGATATCGTAGAAGGCGTGGTTCGTGTTGCAGATAATATAGCAACTGGCGATGACAATTGGGATAGTGATAGACCTGATCCGGCAACAAGTAGTGCGCCTTATCGATTATATAATATAGGGAGTAATTCCCCTGTTGAATTAATGTATTTCATCGAGTTAATTGAAAAAAATCTTAATAAAAAAGCAGATATTAATTACTTGCCTCTACAAGCGGGTGATGTGCCAGCGACTTATGCCGATATAAATACTTTGATTGACAATGTTGATTATTCACCTTCAACACCAATTGAAATGGGTATCGAGAATTTTGTCAGTTGGTACAAGGACTACAATAATATATGAACGTGATGATGCGACGAAAGATCTCTGTTATTGGCTTAGGTTATGTTGGGCTACCAGTCGCTGTTGCCTTTGGCGAAGTTTCTAATGTCATTGGTTTTGACATTAATCGAAAACGAATAGATGAACTTACGAATGGTGTAGATAGGACCGGTGAGGTTAACTCATCAGAGTTAAAATCATCTAATATTAATTTTACTTCAGAGTTAACAGATCTTGCTAAGGCTGACTTTCATATTGTCGCAGTTCCTACTCCTATCGATGAGTTTAAGAAACCTGATCTGATACCGCTTATCTCCGCTTCTAAGACTGTTGGAGCGATATTGAAAAAGAATGATATCGTTGTGTACGAATCAACTGTGTATCCAGGTGCAACAGAAGAAGAATGTGCGTCAATACTAGAAGAAGTTTCTGGGCTGGTCTGTGGCAAAGATTTTTTTATTGGATATTCACCCGAACGTATAAATCCTGGAGATAAAAAGCACACTTTCAAAACCATTAAAAAAGTCGTGTCGGCACAAGATGAAGATACCTTGGGAACTGTTGCCGACGTATATTCTTCTGTTGTTGATGCCGGTGTATTTAAAGCAGCATCAATAAAAGTGGCCGAAGCTGCAAAGGTTATTGAAAATACACAGCGCGATCTAAATATAGCATTGATGAATGAACTAGCCGTTCTTTTTAAGAAGATGGATATCGATACACATGATGTACTTGAAGCTGCTGGGACTAAATGGAATTTCCTACCCTTCGAGCCCGGTTTAGTAGGAGGGCATTGTATAGGAGTAGATCCATATTACTTAACACATAAGTCTGAATCATTAGGTTATTCACCTCAAGTTATACTATCGGGCAGAAAGATTAATGACAGTATGGGGAAATTTATTACTGACTCATTGATTGAAAAATTAGAATCATCTAATAAATCACTAGATGAAGTCGTGGTTACAGTATTAGGTATAACTTTTAAAGAGAATGTTCCAGATATCAGAAATTCAAGAGTAATCGATATAATTAATGAACTTGGAAATTATCCTGTCACAATTCAAGTCTACGATCCATGCGCTGAACCTGAAGATGTTAAAAATGAATATCAAATCAATTTAACAGAGTATGAGGCGTTACAGAAATCCGATGCTGTGATTATTGCCGTTCCACATAATGAATTTATTGAAAACAATTGGGAAGGCATATCTGAGTTATTACATCCCGAGGGAGGTATCGTTTATGATGTTAAAAGTATTCTTGAAAGACGAACCAAACCATTAAATGTTCAACTTTATCGTCTATAATCCATGGATCAGCTGGAGAGTTTAAAATGAAAGTTACAATGCTTGGATGTGGTTATGTCGGGCTTGTGTCTGGAGCTTGTTTTGCTGAGTTTGGTGCAACTGTTACCTGCTTTGATGTAGATAAAGTAAAAATTGATAAACTCCTGCAGGGTGAGGTACCTATCTACGAGCCGGGTCTTGATGCCCTAGTAAAAAAAAATATAGAGCAAGGTCGCTTATTATTTACAGATAAGATTGATGAATGCATCCCTGACTCAGACCTTGTATTTGTTGCTGTAGGCACACCCACCAGGCGCGGCGATGGACATGCCGACTTGAGTTATGTCTATCAAGCAGTACGGGATATTGCTCCACACCTAGCGGGCTATACCGTTATCGTAGATAAATCGACGGTTCCTGTTGGTACGGCAAGAAATGTAAAACGTCTTATAGCCGAAGCCAACCCAGATGCTGATTTTGATGTTGCTTCAAACCCTGAGTTTCTTCGAGAAGGCGCTGCGATTACCGATTTTATGCGCCCTGATCGAGTTGTTATTGGTGTAGAAAATGATCGTGCAGAAAATGTGTTAAGAGAACTTTATCGGCCCATTAATTTGATTGAAGCACCCATATTTTCAACTGATCTTGAGAGCGCGGAATTAATTAAATATGCATCGAATGCATTTTTGGCAACTAAAATTAGTTTTATAAATGAAATGTCTGTTCTATGTGAAGAAGTCGGTGCGGATGTGCATGCAGTCGCTAAAGGGATGGGGTTAGATGGTCGTATTGGGCGAAAGTTTTTACATGCGGGTCCTGGTTATGGCGGTTCCTGTTTTCCTAAAGATATACAGGCACTTTCACGTATTGCTCAGGAACATGGTGTATCAAGCCGAATTGTAGAAGCAGTTATCGAGGTTAATGAAGCACAGAAGGCAAGGATGATAAAAAAGATCCGCAGTGCACTGGGTGGAAATGAAAGCGATAAAACAATAGCCGTTTTAGGTCTAACTTTTAAACCTGCAACAGATGATATGCGCGATGCTCCTTCTCTAGCTATATTACCTAAGCTAGTTGAAAATGGATGCCAGATAAATGCACATGATCCTCAAGGTGTACATGAGGCAAAAACACTGTTACCTGCCGAAGTTCAGTATTTCGATGATCTTTACGCTGCCTTAGATAATGCTGATGCAGTGGTATTAATGACAGAGTGGAATTTGTATCGAAATCTTGATATGGATTTAGTCAAATCAAAACTAAAAGATGCTGTGTTTATTGATCTGCGTAATGTTTATGAGCCTGACACAATGAAGTCATTGGGCTTTGATTATTATTGTATAGGTAGATAAAGATAATAAATTTTATGAATAAAGTAACAAATCAACATACCGTTTGGCACGAACCTTCAGTCTATCGACAGGACAAGGAAAAAATGAATGGCCACAAGAGTGTCATCATTTGGTTTACCGGGTTGTCTGGCGCAGGAAAATCCACGATAGCGCATGCATTAGAAGACCGATTACATAAAAACAAAGCCCGAACATTTGTTCTTGATGGAGATAATGTTAGACGAGGACTTTGTAAAGATCTTGGATTTTCAGATAGTGATCGAACTGAGAATATCAGACGAATCGGTGAAGTTAGTAAATTGATGATGGGAGCTGGAGTTATTGTTATAACAGCATTTATATCTCCATTTTTAAATGATAGGAAAATCGTTCGAGAGTTAGTGACTGATAGTGAATATATTGAGGTTTACTGTAAAGCTTCAATTGAAGTGTGTGAATCACGTGATGTAAAAGGACTGTATAAAAAAGCCCGCTTAGGTGAAATTAAAGAGTTTACTGGCATATCATCACCTTATGAAAGCCCAACTAATCCCGATATTATTTTAGAAACAGATCTTCTTTCAATAAGCGATTGTGTTGATAAATTAGTTTCCTATCTTGAAGAAAAGCAGATTTTCACGATGCTTAGTAAATAGTTATTTTATTATGAAATCATGGTATTTGATTCAAGCCAAGCCAAAGTCTGAACAGATTGCTAAGGAGAATCTAGAGAGACAAGGTTTTGAAACATATCTTCCCCTCATTTTAGGGGTGGTGAAAAGGCGTGGCAAAACAACTAAATCTATTCAACCAATGTTCCCCAGATATCTGTTTATTTATCTGAGCGATAAGACTGATGATTGGGGGCCTATCCGATCAACATTAGGGGTTTCTGCTCTAGTTCGATTTGGTATGACACCAGCTAAAGTGCCTGATTATTTGATAGATGGCTTAAAAGAAAATGAAAATACTGAAGGAATACATGAGCTTACGATGAAACCTATGTCTAAAGGAGACAAGCTACTCATCGTTGAAGGGCCATTCGAAGGGTATGAAGCAACGCTATTTAGCCAAGAATCGGATGTTCGCTTGGTGGTATTACTTAAAATTGTTGAAAACTTTGTAAAAGTTAAAATACAACAATCACATACAGTGCCATTCTCCTGAATATATCTTGTTTTCAGCAGTAATTTACCATAATACTTGAAAATCATCATTTTAACTAGATTTTGATGTTCATGAGATGAATGCATTCATATATACTGTTCAGATTATGAACAATAAGCAAAAGGAAGACACAGTAACATTAGAAATTCTTCAGGTTATTGAAGGCAAAAGGGACGTTACGCAACGCCACCTAGCGGACAGACTTGGTGTGGCTCTTGGTCTGACAAACTCTTATTTGAAAAGGTGCGTAAGAAAGGGATTTATAAAGATTCATCATGTGCCAGCTAACCGCTATTTATATTATCTAACTCCAAAAGGATTGGCTGAAAAGAGCCGGCTTACCATCCAATATCTTTCCTCCTCTTTTGATTTATATCGTAGATCAGGAGAATCCTACACTGAGATATTTGATTTTTGTGAATTAAATAATTGGTTAGAAATAGTTTTATGTGGCATTTCGGAGTTGACCGAAATCGCATGTATTCGAGCATATGAACACAATGTAAATATTGTAGGAGTATTCGAACCAGAAAGTAAACAGAATGAGTATTTGAGATTACCTGTCATAAAAAAGCTGGAAGAAATCTCCAGATATGATGCATGGATAATCACAGCTTTATATGAACCAGATACTCTCTTTAATAAGGTTCAATCAGAAGTGATTTATAAGGAACGTGTGCTTTTACCATCTATGTTGGGGTTTATACAGGATGGGGTAGTAGCAGTTAACAATAATTTTTATAGATAGAACTGTTAATTTACTATCTATTGTTGTTGGGGTTAATCAAATATATGGGGGATTATACAATAACACTGTAGGGCGGTAGCGTGTCCGTAATTTACGGATTTGATAATCGTTACTATTCTTGTACGCTAATCACTGTTATTCATAATCTACATTTTCAGAGTTGCTATAGAACTTATTGACACTAAAGATGTTGCTTAAGCGTATGAAAAACAATTCGATAGTCTCACCTCTATTGTGGTTTGGTTTAAGAGTGTATGTTGACTACTGTGGTAAAAGGTCTTCAAGAGCTTTACGGCTAGAAGGTGTGTATGCATTTGTTTACCGCATTAATGGAATCCGTTACCGAATTTTAGATGGACTCCTGCCGAATCGTCGACGAGCGATAGCACAAAGGAATCATGCGATATTTAAATTGACCCAGCCAGTCTACGATCGAGCCTCTAACAACAGCCCAAACAAACTTGTTTCCCTGCCGACAGCTTGGCAGTTTGAGAATGATTTAGTAAACCTGAGAGTAGGCCTCTTTATCCCAAGTTTTTTGAGGGGACAAGGCGGAGCTGAGAAAGTAGCAGGCCAACTTGCTAATGTACTTTCACAAGTGGGTTTAAAGGTGGATCTTTTTTGTCGCGAATCAAATGGAAGCATGCCTACTTATTCGGTCGGGAAAGAAATTCAAATAAGGAATTTTGATGAACAAGATGATGAGGCCGTCAAACAATTTCGAGGAGAACACTATGACGTTCTTATATTCTTCGGGATGTCTCATTTTTACCGCCGGATTCCCGAGATAGCAAAAGTGCTTGATACGCCATATATAATCCAAGAGTGTACAAACCCTGTATATATGATGGAGATATTGCATAAGCTAACTGATGCACATTCTATTGAAGATGCTTATTGGCTTAGGCAGGCGGTTTTTGCTCATGCTTCTGGTATTCGTCTTACGTCACAACGCTTTTGGAGTAGTATCAAGGGCAATAGCCAGCCGTTTACATACGCATTTTATAATGCTTTTACTCTTCCAGAAAACTGGTCTTATGAAATTAATCGACAACCGGCAAAAAAGCTAATATGCGTTGGGGCATTTAAAAATGAAAATAAAAATGGAATGGCGGCCCTTTCTGCGTTCTGTCATTTTTCAAAGCATCGAGAAGATTGGAGTTTGGCTATATATGGTGATAATAATTACACTGAGACGATTGCCCAAGAATTGAAGATTCACATTAATGCTACAGTATCTAACGAAGGCATAATTCAAAATACTTACGCTATCTATGGAGATGCGCATGCACTCATCATTCCTTCATATAAAGAAGGGTTACCAAATGTTATTGTAGAAGCTTTTTCCTTTGGCGTACCATGCATCGGCTATAGTGACTGCGAAGCAGTCGCTCATCTAATAATACATGGTGAAAATGGTCTCTTGGTGGATCGGAATGACTCTAAAGGCCTCGAATACGCGCTTGAAGAAATAGCCAATAGTGAGTATCGAAAAAAGTTATCTGAGGGAGCCAAGAGGTTTGCAATAGAGCATTTTGATTTTGATGTGTGGCGAAAGAATTGGCTACAGTTAATTTACAATGCGGCAAATGGCTTGAGTAATCAAGGCCAGAAACAGAAACCAGAAGCATTCGATCAGAATACTGAAAGAGCATTGCTATGGTCTCAATTACTTGAGACATTTCGCGCGATTGCTTAGGCATGCAAAAGCATTAATCAAGTCTCGTCGAGATTAGAGTAAATACGGCTTGGTTAAAGCCATGTTATTAATTTAAATAATACAAGTTATGAGTTCAGTAAAATGAGAAAAACTAATCAAGCATCCACGATCTCTCAGGTCATAACTGCGTTAGAATATATCTGTAGATTGACAGTCGTACAAATACGACAAAGTGTTAAAAATTACACATTCGGTATAGTCTGGTGGTTGGCAGACCCTGTGATAAACACGGTAATACTTTACCTCGTTACAGTTGTTGTTATGGGACGTCGGACACAGGACACGGCAGTTTTCCTGCTCGTTGGATTGTTAATGTTCCGTTTTTTGCAGACAGCAATAAGTGGCGCCTGTACATCTATCATTCCTGCGATCGGACTTTCAAATCGACTATATATACCAAAGCATGCTTTCGTTATTCGTGATGTCTTGGCTGAAATGCTAAAACTATTTATAGGTATTCTTTTGTTATTTATGGGGATCTCATTATTTGATATTGGACATTTTTCTATCCTACAAACTCTGATTGTGACTTTTGTCGCTGTATTATTTACGCTCGCGTCTGCATCAATAGTTGCATTAGTGACTGCAATTATTCCCGACTTTCGTCTTATCGTTGGATATACATTTAGGGCGTTATTTTTTGTCTCAGGTACATTTTTTTCATTGGAAAGGGTGCCCGAAGAATGGAAAAATTTGTTTCTCATGAATCCATTTGCGCTACTTATGCATGAATTACGGATAGCAATGATCTATCCAGATAGTCTTAATCTAAATTTATTGGGAAATTTGATTCTGATATCTTTAGCTATGGGAGTCATAGGTTATTTTTGGCTCGTACGACTCGATCGTAGTCTGCCAAAATACGTTTTGTAAATTTATGAGAAGAGGTTTATTTAATTTTGACTGAGACTAGAAATGTATTCAACGAAAGTTCGAGCCAGAACGAGATAATACTACAAGCTACTAACATAGGAGTTCGAATGCCCAAAGGTCGAGGTATGCACCGACTCTGGAGCAAAGGACATTGGGCTATTAGAGAAGTAAACTTTGAGTTAAGACGCGGAGAGACTGTGGCGTTGATGGGGCACAATGGCTCAGGTAAATCTACATTGTTGCGTACATTTGCGGGAATTCTTGAGCCGGATGAAGGTGAACTTTGGATTAAAGAAGGCACTTCAGCAACGATACTTGCACCTGGGGCTGGTTTTATAAATCAACTAACGGGTCGTGAAAATATATTTAATGTTGCTTTGTATCATGGGTTTATGCCGAGGGATGTAGCTCAGCACATTGATGAAATTATTGATTTTTCTGAAATAGGGAGTTGGGTAGACGAGCCTGTAGGTGTTTATTCTGCGGGTATGCGCGCACGACTCGGGTTTGCTTTGTCACTTTATCTTCCATCAGATATCTTGATGATTGATGAAACCCTTTCAGCGGGAGATGCAGCTTTTCGAGAAAAAGCAAAAGCGGCAGTTAATCAATTACTAACTTCTGATAAAGCGGTGATCGTTGTGTCTCATAATACACAGACACTAACAGAAATGTGTGATACGGGTATATTGATTGATAGCGGTAAAGTAGTCATGAAAGGTTTAATGGATGATGTATTAGCAGCTCATGAGAATTTATCCTCTAAAGTTGTTAACTTAGATGTTGGTTTCGAGGAAACTGATAAAGATGATGTGACAAGTAATTCTTCTGGTGACGTTAAACTGAACTTTAATCGTGCACGCGCATCGAGAGAAGCCACTAAGCGAAAGAGAGAGTTTGCTAGAGGTATATTTAATGAGAAGTTGGCAGGTTTTGAGATTAAAGCGTGTAATTTATTGGAAACGTGGAAAGAAGAAAAAAACGTAATATCACAGAACATTGATACAGCGTCGGGTATAAGTGAGATGTTTGAACAATTAGATGAAGCATATAAAGAGCACTTAAAGGCTCGTATTACGCTTGAGAATGCAAGATTAATAGACCTTGAAAAGTTACAATTGGTTGATGATGCACGTGTTGCGCTTAAATTAAAATAAGTGGGGAAATAATATGGATTGGTACGATGTAAAAACATGTGATTTCTCTGGTGCGACAGAACAGCGCCTATATCTATAGAGCAACATACCGAGCTGGTATTCGGATAAAAATATCCGTTTAGTAGAGTGCACAGAATGTGGGCTTGTTTTTGCATCACCTCGGCCAGTTCTTAAACAGCTTTACTCAGGGTATCTCGAAGGCAACGATCATGTTAAAGAAACGGTCCAGCGTAAATTGAATCGTAAGAATGTAAGAGATATCCATCGCAAGCATATGAAAGCAGCAATTGATTTTTTCGCTTCTAAACCGAAACGAGTCTATGATATGGGCTGCGGTGCAGGTACGGTTATGATGGCGGCTAAAGAAGAAGGTTTAGAGGCATGGGGAAACGATGTTAATAAAGCGGCGGTAGAGATGCTCAGTGAAATGGGGTTCAATGTACAGCACGGTTTTACAGAAGAATTAGAGCTACCTTCAGAATATTTTGAGATTGTCATGAATTTTGATTATCTTGAGCACTCTTACACTCCTCTCGAAGATCTAAAAGTTTGTCATCGAATTCTGAAACCTGGCGGTTTAATGTATTTGAAAACATTGTATCTCGATTGTCCGTCACATCGGGAGAAAGGAGAAGCATGGCAGTTATTTGGGAGTGGACATTTTTATTATTTCTCAATGAGTGTACTTAAGAGAATGATCGAGTCTGTAGGCTTTAAGATCGAAAATGTTTTAGAAGGCCAACTTGTCTTTATAGCGGCACGTCGCGTGTGACAATAATTAATATATGAAGTCATCTATAATAAATTGTATATCAAAACTGAGTAGTTCTAAAAATCTATAATGTAGGAATGGTAATAATGAGTCAGAATTTTTATAAAGGAACCACTGTTGCTGTTACAGGTGCAGCAGGTACGGTTGGAAAAGCACTAGTAAATGATTTATTGAAACTTGACGTCAAGAGGGTTTTCGCATTAGACAATGATGAAGGGGGACTGTTTGATTTGGAGAATGGACTTCGTCATGAACCAAGGCTAGAAACGTTCCTTTCCGATATCGCTGATCTAGAAACGCTAAGATACTTTTTTTCAGGAGTTGAATATATCTTCCATGCAGCTGCCTATAAAAATGTTCCAGTATGCGAACGATCTCCCTCACTAGCTGTTAGGTCAAACATATTGGGTACCGAGAACGTGATAGCAGCGGCTAGAGAAAATGATGTTAAACGTGTTCTCTTTACTTCATCGGATAAGGCTGTCAACCCGACTAATGTAATGGGCACAACAAAATTAATGGGAGAACGGTTAATTACAGCAGCAAATGTTTTAAACAAAGGACAGGGGACTATATTTGCTTCAACTCGTTTTGGTAATGTTGCCGGTTCACGTGGGTCAGTAATACCAGTGTTTATACGACAGATAGCAGAAGGTGGTCCTGTAACACTGACTGATAAAGATATGACACGTTTTCTTATGACTCTAGAACAGTCCACTACACTACTCCTTGAGTCAATGGTTGCCGCTTGTGGAGGTGAATCATTTGTGACAAAGATGCCTGTTTTTCGTATTTTGGATCTTGCAGAGGTGATGATCGATTTATTGGCGCCTTGCTTCGGACATAAATCAACAGATATTGATATTGTTGAGATAGGTGTACGTGCGGGTGAAAAAATGTTTGAAGAATTGGTTACAGATGAAGAGATTGCACGTACTTATGAGCATGAAAATCTATTGGTTGTATTGCCCGCCTTTCGAAATATATATGATAAAATTGATTACAATATGCATATTCAAAATGGTAAACCTCTGGTTCAAGCCTACCACTCAGCAAATGAGAGTGCCGCTTCAAAACAGGAAATATCTGACTTTCTTAGACAAGTAGATGAAATAGATCTATTAATCAAAAAGAATTAATTCTTGGTAAGTTATGTAAGTGCGCTCGGCGAGTTCGCTGAGTGACTTACAATGACAATTGCTATGACTCATATTTTATATTACGAGCCTGATTATGATATAAGTTTCCCCAACTTATGGCAGCTTCGTGGGCAATACAAATACCCAAGTATTCTTAGTGACCTTTATAAGAGTGCACGCATTACGATATTGATGCACACGATACCTCCACGTACTGATCCTTATCGTAGAATATTAGAAGAGGAATATGGTGTTAAATTTATAGTTTTCCACACGACAAATACAAACTGTTCAAATCGTGGAGAGTATTTAGCTGAGTCATTAGCAAGAGTTATTATGAAGCTAAAGGTCACAGTGTTAAGCAATCTTAATGGTCGTTCAATTATCTACTGTTATGCCTCTGCACGTGCGGCTGAGTTAAATGGTATCCGTTATGTCATGCGAATTGGTGGGGATGATCTGGCGACGAAGTCACATTTTTATGAAAAAAAAGGCATAGCATTTTTAGGGACAAGGCAACATTTTGAGCTTATTCAATACGAACGTATCGCGCTTGAAATAGCAGATACAGTAATTGCTATGACTAAACGGGAGAAAGCTAGGCTTGAATTAATAACAACAAATAAAAAGAAGATTGAAGTTTGTTATCGAGGTGTTGATCTTAACGTTTTCAAAGCGACAATAGCTAAAAGTGGTGTTTGCCGAAGATTTCTCTTTGTAGGACGTAAGAGTTTTGAAAAGGGATATGACATTTTAGAATCAGCCGCTAAGCAACTACATATTGAAAAACTGGATATCAATTTTACGTTCGCTGGTACTTTCGAAGCTGATGAGGTTGAGAATCGAACCTATCTTGGATATGTTAATTATGAAGACCTTCCCGAATTATATAAAAAACATGATGCGCTGATCGTTTGTTCACGAACGGAGGGTTTTCCTCAGGTTGTCATGGAAGCAATGTCGATGGGATTGCCATGCATTATGACTCGACATATTTTTGAAAAAGACTTTGAAGATCATGATACTGCACTGTTCTGTGATAACGACGCTAATGATCTGGCAAGAAAAATTCGGATGTTAGCAGGTGATTCAGACTTATTTAAAAAACTTTCAACAAAAGCATTGGCTCATGCGCAACTAAACTTTTCATCAGAGTTGATGTGTAAAAATTATCAAATGGTTTTATTGGGTAATTAAGTAATGGTTGATAATGTATGGGCAAATCGACCCTTTGAGTTTTTTAAAAACGCAAAAGAAATATGTGTTGTAGGTATTGTTAGTCCCTGGAATGAGAATTTCTCTCTCAAAATTGTAGGGACTGACAAGATCGAAGATGCTACGGCTGCAGTTATTTGCGAAGATGAAATTGGCTGGTCTACTTTGGTTCGAACATTGAAGTCTGATAATTTGTCTACTCCAACGATTTGTTTCTTTAGAGATAAGAAGAATGGAGATTGTTCAGTTATTGATAGTTTGTTTGACTATGTAAATGCTCACTGCTTTATTTTTACATGTGAATCAGTGCAGATGAACGTTGTATCACTTCGGCTAGCATGTCAAAACTTAAATGAATTAAATAGCGATATTTTGCAAATAATTCTTGCACGGGATGTGAGTGCAGGTTTTATTTTTAGTTTTGGAGATTATTATAGATTTAAATCATACATGCCAAATGTGGATGCTATGAATATTAATCTACCACAGACTATTACTAACTTATTAATTGGAAGAAAATTAGCAAGGTATGTTTTAGAAAATATCTTTAAACTTCCTGTAATCAAAATGTGGCAACAAATATTTCTTGTGAGGATGCTGGCTGAAATAGAGATTCCAAAATCATCAGCCTTAGTTGCCGGCTATTTTTGTCATTACGAACATGCTGAATATAAAGCTCCTGTTTTACCAACTTCTAATACTGTCGATTTAGAAACACAAATAAACTTTCTTGCTGAGACTGCAAAATTAGTTCAACAAACGGCCGGAAATGAGGGCAAAATTTTACGAGCAGTTTACGCTCTGCATGTTGCTAATTGCTTACAAGGCCTGCCTAGAACTCTAGTTAATGAGATGGCTAATAATATAACTTTTAAAGTTGACTGTTCTGAAAAATTTGGGATGTATTTAGCGACTTCACAAGAAGTTATTTGCGAACGACATTCTAAATTGCACTTCTTCTCCATGCTGTTAGACCAGTTAGGGATATCTGGTCTTATAAATATGGATATTAGTTTTGAAAAAGTGGAGAAGATAATTATACAGAACGTTTTTAATGCAGCGATCGAAGGGCACTTCGATTTAGTGATTGAGGAATTGCAGCCGATACTAATTAAAACAGCAAAAAGCTATGCTGAAAATGCCTCAACATGGGTTTCAGAACCTGATGCACTTAGTTTATTGGTATTTAATTTGAAACATAGCCATGATGAATGCATAAGAAGTAATAATATGACTCCCTTAATTACAGATATTGAATCATGTGAAGCAGCGCTGAAATCTAACTTGGCTCGAGATAAAAGAAATCTAAATCGCATATCACAGTTGGAATCTGAACTATCAAAGATCCGGTTGTTAGTACCAGGGAAAATTTCAATGGTTGTTCTAAATGTATTGAGAATTATATTCGAAAAAATAATTATTCTGCCATTAAGGATACTGGAGCAACCACTAAACTCAATTTTTTACCGAGGACTTCTTTCTAAATGGCCAAGAGATGATAAAAAGGAGATGTCTTCACATGAGACGAATCATCAAGAGTATTTTACACAATCAATAAGAGGAACAATTAAAGAATTATTTGTTATACCATGGCAAGTCTTTTGGCTTGTTCTTATGACGTTAATATCAAATTTGAGAAATAAATTTAAACATGCATTTAAAGAAGATTGAATTCTAATTTGTATCAGTATGATTGTAACAATTAAATTAGTTTCAATGAATTAAACAAAGTATATATTTTAAGTTTCTAATCTATAGGAATTAATGTGAGACAGATTAATAAAAAGATTACGAGTATTAAATGGTTAATTACTGGTGGATGTGGGTTTATAGGTCGTTCTCTGATTGCCCTTTTAAGGGAAAATGGAGTGTCCCCAGGTAATATTAGAGTGTTTGATAATTTAACTGTGGGTACAGTTAACGATCTTCAATCAGTTATCGATTACGAGCAGGGCAAGCTCAATTGGTCTTTTGATGACACTTCTTGCGATCTAATTGTAGGTGATATTCGTAACTATCCAGAGATTATGGCAGCAGCTGAGGGTGCCGATGTAATTATTCATCTTGCAGCATGTACTGGCGTTCAGCCCTCTGTAGAAGATCCTCAGTTTGATTGTGAAACTAATGTCATGGGAATTCTCAACTGTCTTGAGGCGGCAAGACAAGCTTCTGTTAAAAAATTTGTGTTTGCATCATCGGGTGCGCCCCTAGGTGAAGTAGAACCGCCTATTCATGAGAAGGTTTTACCTAGCCCTATTTCGCCTTATGGGGCTAGTAAGCTTGCAGGTGAAGCTTATTGCGCAGTTTATTCATCGTGTTTCGAATTAGATACTGTCGTTTTACGCTTTGGTAATGTCTACGGTCCGTTGTCGTCAAAAAAAGGATCTGTTGTTGCACGTTTTATCAAACAAGCATTAGCAGGAGAGACTCTTGAAATATATGGTGATGGTAGCGCGACTCGGGACTATGTATTCACGAGAGATCTTACAGAAGCGATCATTAATTCTGTTAGTACGAACGGAATTGGGGGGGAAATATTTCAAATAGCAACGAGTAGCGAAACTACCGTCGAAGAACTCGCTAATAAATTACTCTCTATTTTAGAGGAGTCCGGAATTGATGGGGTGAAACTGATACATGGTTCGGCAAGAGTAGGAGACATGCTGCGAAACTATTCTGATACATCCAAGGCACGCAAAATCCTAGGTTGGGAGGCACAAACCAAGTTGGATGACGGATTACGTGAGACTGTAAGCTGGTTTTTAGAACAAGATAAATAGGCTCCTATGAAAGGCTCTCTTACGAAAATATAAACAATTGAAATGGGTGAGGTAAAACAAAAATGAAAATCCTTATTTTAGGTGGTGACGGTTATTTGGGATGGCCCACTGCGATGCATTTGAGTGCGAATGGACATGAAGTAGCTGTTGTCGATAATTACTTAAGAAGAAGAATGTGTCTTGAGCAAGATGTTGAGCCTTTGTTCCAAGTTCCGACACTTGACCAAAGAGCGGAAACCTGGAAATCTAAGAGTGGGGAAGAAGTTAGTGTTTTTGTGGGTGACCTCGCTGAATGGGATTTCATCGCGTCTGTTTTTCAGAAGTTCACCCCCGATGCAATAGTACATTATGCAGAGCAACCCTCGGCACCGTACTCAATGCTCAATCGTCAGAGTGCCACCCTGACTCTGCACAATAATTTAGGTGTTACAGCGAATCTAATTTTTGCAGTACGAGAATTAGCTCCAGATGCTCATATCATTAAGCTGGGTACGATGGGTGAGTACGGTACTCCCAACATAGATATTGAGGAAGGTTGGCTCGATATCGAGCATAAAGGCCGTAAAGAACGGTTCCTATTTCCGCGTCAGGCTGGCAGTCTATATCATACAACCAAGATTCAGGACACAGATCTATTGTGGTTCTATGTGCGGGTGTGGGGATTACGTGTTACTGATTTAATGCAGGGTCCAGTTTACGGACTCACTACTTATGAGAATGACAGTGATGAGAAGTTATTTCCATTCTTCAATTACGACGAAATTTTCGGTACTGTTCTGAATCGTTTTATAGTCCAGGCAGTATCTGGTTATCCACTTACTGTCTATGGCAAAGGAGGGCAGACGCGTGGTTACCTTAATATTAAAGATACCCTCAACTGCATTCGTTTATCGATTGAAAACCCAGCGAATAAAGGTGAGTTGCGAATATTTAACCAATTCACTGAGACATTTAGCGTCAACGAACTAGCCGAACGTGTTAAGCAATGCGGTGATCGTAATAACATTGATGTCAGGATCAAGTCTCTAGAAAACCCGCGAAAAGAACTCGAAGAGCATTATTACAATCCTGCACATTCCGGTTTAACTGAACTTGGCCTAGAACCGCATTTACTCACAGATGAGACACTTGACGAGATGTTTAATATAGTCATGCGCTATAAGAAGCAAATTCGTAAAGATGTAATATTTAGAGGTATTAACTGGGCGTGAAAGGCTCTAAAAGAAGTTTAAAAGAATGGTTCGTGGTGTTTCAAAAAGAGGGAAGTTTTTTTATTCGAAGAGATAATTCTGATTCAAATCGATGGGCCTCAATATGTTCCTTTTCTGTAACACTCCTGGTAAGTGGGATACTTTGGTCTGGAACTTTAAGAAGCGATTTAACACCTTTCGGCGACGGTTCAAGGATAATGAAATGGTTGGCATTTGTGCAGAATCATGGCGATTCTATTCCATTATGGAATCCGTTTCGAAATGGAGGTTACCCATTATTTTCCGATCTTGAACACTTCTGGTATCTGGTTCCTTTCGTAAAAGTAGGAAGTAGCAACGCAAATTTACAGCTCAATATTGCGTTATTTATTTTGCTACTTATTCCAGGAGCCATTGCGTGGATTGTGGCTCGTAGACTTGGCCTTAATGTTTATTGGGCAGCAATTGCAGCTATACTAGTCTGCTTTAATGAACCTCTTATACTAAACGAGCAGAGCGGGCGTTTTCTCGGTTTTATAAATCGCACTTCACTGCTTGTTGTTTTGGCTATACTATCTAGGCGAAGTTTAGACGTTTTTTCTTATACAATGTTGGCGGTGTGTATTGGGGTAGGACTTACTGTTGCCGGTCAATACGCGATGATACAAGCGATCTTTATTTTTTCAGCACTCCTGTTTGAGCATCAAAGAGATTGGTCTAGACCATTTCTACATATACTAAATGCAATTGGCCGAACTGCAGCAATTAGTCTGGTAGGATTCGCATTGGCAGCAGTAATGCTTATTCCTTTGTTTGGGCATGCACACGATTCATACGTTTCATTAGAAGCAATTAGATATACGCCTGTATTGCTAGGTAATGCCTTAGATTTGTCACGGTTTATTCTTCCCTTTGCGCCTTCAAGTAAACCAATTTTTTTATCTCTATTGGTCGTTCCAGCAATAGTGATAGCGTTTACTTCCGGAGTTCCTCTTGAGTTACGTAATTGGTTACGCAAGATACTATTACCAATTTTATACACGGCTATTTTTATTCTGATGTGCTTACCGCTATTGGGACCACTTATAGCTAAAACCTATAGCGCAATTCCGATTATTTCGTCAATCCGCCAAATGGGGATAGCAATACACATACTTGCTTTGATTTCGCCGTTTGCAGTTGCAATGATTTTCCAGTCCTGTGAAGAAAGACGGATTACCTCTTTTGGGCAGCGCAGCAGGATAGCATTAGGTGTGTATTTTGCGCTGGCGGGAACGACGTGTGCAATATTTGGTATTGCTAATAGTTTTATTCTTGCCTCAGTTTCAGCTGCAATTGTTAGCATTTTGCTTTTGATGATGGCAATTTACTTTATCCTTGCAGTTTTTACTAATTGGAACTTTAATTATATTGAGAATATTAAATTATCAAATTGGGCATTAGGACTTGGTTTATTATCAATTCTTATGCTTGCTCCGACTGCGTTCGTTGAAGATAATCCTGTTCGTGATAAGCCGCTCCATGTCAATAATAAAGTTGAATTACCTAAACTTTATGAGATTGTTATGAAGGACACTGATGGTTATTATCAATTTTTGAAGGACACGGGTGGTATTTGGTTTCTACACAGTTTTCGACGTGGTGGTGCAACTTTTAGCCTGCATTTTCCAAAAGGTCAAGCCTATTCATATTCGTTGATTAGTGAGAAGTATAATCTGGATAAACAAAGACCCCATTGGTTACGACAACTACGTTGTCATTTGTTCAGCGATATTGCACTTGAACTATTGGCAGTAAAATACTTGTTCTGTAAAGAGTCTGATCTCAAGGAATACAGACCTCCAGGGTTTGAGGTAGTTGGGCGAGAAGATGGGATGGTTCTTTTTCGGAGGGACAATAATAGTGATGGTTTATTAAATGTATTCTGTCGTTGGCGCCGGAGTCCACCTACAGAACTTCGTAGAGCGCGTGAACAGGTGTTGAATGCCTTTACACGAAGAGAGGTCCTTATCGATGTTAACGATTTAGAGCCACCTAGTGACACTAGTTGTCCAGATGTCGGTTTTGCTGAAGCTGATATTCAGATGCTAAATGACAAGCCGAATGAGCTATCGTTCATGGTTAATTCCCAACAAGCAGGTGTGCTGGTGATTCCAGATAACTTTACTCGCGGATGGCAAGCTACAGTGAACGGGGAACGGGTTACAATTAATCGTGTATTTTATGTCTACCGAGGTGTGCCAGTAATGCGTGGACAAAACCAAATAAGACTCTTTTATATTGACCCTTATGTGAAGATAGGGCTTTATATATCTGTCGTTACATTTGGGCTCTTAGTAATAATAACCTTGTTTGGTCTTCGTGCACGGTTTAATCGACATGTCCGGTAGATTGAAATTATGAAGTGTCGTGAATTTATTTTATTGTTTTCGACATTTTTAGGAGTCAGTGCATTTCTGATTTGTCTCAGTTACCCTGGAACGATGACGAATGATTCTGTTGGGTGGCTTTATGCTGCACGAACGGGAAATTACGGAGGTACACAACCAGTTGGTGCGGCACTAATGTGGTCTTTGATCGATCCGATTTGGCCGGGTCCAATGGGTTTTGTTGCTGTAAATATCTTTATGCTGACTACTGGATTGCTATTTTTATTTTATCTTATCCAGCACTCGGCATTGCAAGCTTCTCTTGCCACGATTTTGATTATCGGGTACCCAACTGTGTTAACGCTCCTCCCAGTCGCTTGGCGAGATATTACTGGCTTAGCTATTACCGTTGTTATGCTTGGGATAGCAGTGTTGGCTGCTCGTTTCGCAACGCGATCAAAAGTTTACGGTGTACGATTTAAAGCTGTTTTTATTATTCTTATCGTGCTTTCTTTTATAGGAACTGTTTTTCGGGCAAACCATGCGGCAGGTATTTTACCTATTTTGGCATTACCGATCGGTGTTTATATTTCGCATAGATGGCAACTAGGAAAACTCACCGTCACCATTTTAGCGTTAATACTATCCACGTTAATATTAATAACCACATCACTGTCTGGGTTTCATGTCTCTAAAAGTATGGCAGTATCCAAAAGCTACTCATTTCAGGCACCAACAAACTATCGGCTTGCGTTGCTATCGGATCGAGTGAACAGGAACTTGTTTCCCGCTGAACTGTATCCTAAGCTTTCTCTAGAACATATTCGTTTTCTTCTTAATTCAGTGAAAAAGCCATATAGTTTTGTTTTTTGGAGGGCGTTTAGTCGAAATGATCGCGAAGAGTTACCTCGGTTAGTAACAGAAGCAGACACAAATCATTTACGTCAGTCCTATTATAATGCTATCTTTAATTATCCTAGAGAATTTTTATCTATTCGAGCAAGTGAAATACTACAATGGTTTGATTTTAGAAAAAGTTATGCGAGTTCATCTTGGGTGCGTCATAAGGTTCCACCTAGGGCTTCAAGTCTTATAAAAATGAATTTTGAATATGAACGACCTGAATGGTCGCAGCGCTTATTAAAAAAGTGGGCCGCTTTGAATAAAATATTTATTAACAGGAATCCTCTAATGTTGATAGGTCTTGGCTTAGCACTAACCTCGTTAGCATTTATCCTGAAACTCCCTAACCGTGTGTTGATGCTAGTTACTTCAACATCATCATTAACTCATTTTCTTAGCGTAGCAATGGTTGTCGCTAATTTTCAATTCCGCTATGGACACCAAGCATATTTTTTTGCATTAGTAACAGTCGTCTTATTTATGATGGCACTATTCAATTTATTTACAGGACGGAGCCAACTTGAGAGTTCCATTTGATAAAAATCATTTTAGAATGTTGAATAAACGTTTAATTATTCTCTCGAGTACAACCGTGCATTTCTTATATTTTATAATGATGCTATTTCAAGTATTAAAGATTCAATTAAGGTTGAGTATAAATTGATTATTTTAGTTACAGGAGGCGCTGGCTTTATCGGTTCAGCCCTTATTCGTCATCTTATCAACGACACTAAGCATGAAGTTATTAATGTTGATAAGTTAACTTACGCGGGTAATTTAGAGTCACTTGCCTCTGTTTCTAATAGTTCTCGTTATCATTTTGAACAAGTGGATATCTGTGATGTTCAAAAGTTAACTAAAATCATTAATCAATATCAGCCTGATGCAATTATGCACTTGGCGGCTGAATCACATGTAGATCGTTCGATTGATGGTCCTGCTACTTTTATTGAAACTAATTTTGTAGGGACCTATATACTTCTTGAAGCCACAAGGCGTTACTACAATAATTTATCAGATGATG
>Ga0209630_10001938_pt1 | contig 20951 bp, 10 predicted proteins | sample COG_01_FD_184745 | JGI IMG/M metagenome (GOLD analysis project Ga0209630, IMG submission 184745) | Pelagic Microbial community sample from North Sea - COGITO 998_met_01 (SPAdes) (version 2) | ecosystem: Environmental > Aquatic > Marine > Neritic zone/Coastal water | place: Helgoland, sampling... | reverse complement strand
GAAGGCCAAGGCGGACGCCGCGCGCAAGGCGGCCGCGGAGAAGCTGCGAGCGGAACGCGAGATCGAAGACGCGAAGAAGGAGAAAGCGCGCGAAGCCGCGAGGGCGAAAGCCGCGGCCGCCGCGGAGAAAGCGCGCGAGGAGCAGGAGCGCGTCAACGCCAAGGCCGCGGCCACCGCGGAGAAGCAAGCGGAGGAGAAAGCGAAGGCGAAGGCGGAGTTCGAGAAGAAGAAAGAAGCAGCCGCGGCGGTCACGAAGGCGAAGCTCGAGGCGGATAAGAAAATCGCGGAAGAACTCCAAGCCCCCGCGCGCGCGGCGGCGGCGGAGCGACAAGCCGCGATCGCGGCGAAACAAGCGGAAGAAACCGCGCGCGCGAACGCGCTGAAAGAGAAGGTCGCCGCAGAGCGCGCGGCGGCGAACGAGGCGGCGAGGGCGAGACGCGCGGCGGAGGAAGCGGCGTCGAACGCGCGCGTCGCCGCGTTGGTGTTGCGGACGGAGAACAAAAACGTCCTCACCCCGGAGGTGAGACGCGAGAAGATCGTCGCGACGTTGTCCGCCGCGGCCGAGGCCGGGGCCGAGGCCGAGGCCGGGGCCGGGGCCGGGGCCGGGGCCGGGTCCGTCGTCGCCGCCGAGTCCACGGCGACCGTCGTCGACGCCGAGGGAAGCGACGTCGCCGCCTCCGCGGAGGCGACGGCGCCCGTCGTCGTCGCGGAAGCGTCCGCCTCGGCGCCCGACGCGCTGCCCGCCGCCGTGGAGAAGGCGCTCGAAAAAACCGAGGAAAAGGCTGCCGCGCTCGCGGAGGCGAAAGCCGCGCGCGAGGCTGAGGCCGCGGCGAAGTCCCCGATCCTCGCGCGGTCGCAGGAGCGCGTGAACCAGCTCCTCGCGAAGACGAACGAGGAGAAGGCGGCCAAGGAGGCGAGGGACGCCGAAGCCGCGGCGAAGCGAGACGCGTCGCGGCGCGCGGCGAAGGAAGCGGTCGATCTCGCGAAGCGCCGCGAGGAGCAGCTGCGGAAGGAGACGAACGAGAAGGCGGTCAATCGCGCGGCGGCCGCGCGCGAGATGCAGGAGAACCTGCGGAAGGACCAGGCTGCGAAACTCTTCGCGGAGAAGCAACGCGCGGAGGAGCAACGCGCGGCGGCGGAGGCGGCGGCGCGGGACCGGAAGGCGCGCGCGAGGGACGCGCTCACCCCGGCGTTGCCGGTGCGCGCGCCGGCGCCGGAGGCTGCGCCGTCCGTCGTCGTCTCCGCGCCCGCGCCCGCGGCCGCGCCGGTCGTCGTCGAGGCGCCGACGCCGCCGGCGCCGCCGCCGGCGGCGGCGAAGAAAGAGAAGAAGGAGACGAAGCGAGAGACGTCGAGGCGGGGGGAGTTCGGCCTGGACGCGAAGGAGGAGAGCGAGGACACCGCGGCGCCGTTCGCCTTCGTCGGCATCCTGCTCGCGGTGTACGTCTTCCTGCTGAACGAGGAAGACGATTGATCGAGCGGTGGTAGTGTTTATAATCGCACGCGGCAAGTCGCGCCTCGCTCGCCTCCGCGTCGCTCGCGCCGCGGCGGCATTTGGTCGGGTGGTTACAGCAGAGTACCAAGGTAGCGCTCTCTGCCAGTCTGGTCCGCGGCCCCGAACGCGACCACGACTCCGCGCGAGCGATTCGACTTCATAAGCAGCGCCCGCCGAGAGGCGACCTCGGACGATCGAGAGTCGCGGTCGGCCCTCGCGCGCGTCTCGTGCACCCCGCGCGTCGCGGCGCGGTCGAGACCCGCGGGGACCGGCGCGGAGAGGCCGCGGCCATCCGACGACGACGGGCGCATTCATTTCGTCCATCAATTAAATAAAGTTGAAACCGGAAATATCATCACCCCGCGGCCGCGTCGTCGTCGTCGTCCGACGCCGTCGCGATGCCGCCGGCCACGAAGCCGCCGAGCCCCTTTGGCATGTTGTTGAGTCGCCTGTCCAGTTCCGTCACCTTCCTCTCGCAATACAGGACGAACAAGGTCGTGAAGACGTTCGATAAGTCGTTGGTCCGCCTGCACTTGTTCTTCATGTTCGTGGTCGCGGGCTTCGCCGTGTCCTCGATCATATTCTCGCATAACTACATGGCGTTCGACGACCCGGCTATTTTCGTGGAGACGATCTTGGTAACGGATGATTACGACACCGCGTTCTCGACGACGGTGAGCAACTTGGCCTACTGCGTGTACGGGACCGCGGCGACGATTTACGAAGAAGTGGACTACATCGCAGGGTTCGACACGAGCCTCGTGTACACGAACCCACAGTGCGTGACGCCCCAACCGGCGGAGTTCACCCAGATGAACGACAGAGCAGCGTGGATATACACGCACTTTCGGGAGACGATGTACTCGCGGACGTGCTCCGGGACCTACACCGCGAGCGCCAACGTGTTTGACACGTGCTCGGACGCCGCTACGAGCGTCGCGGACGCGTACGTCGCGCGCGCGGAGACGCTCAAGCTGAAGTTTCAGTTCCGCGTGAAGAGCGAGAACGGGATAGACCAGCTCCCGGACAAGCTGATCATCGGCTCGGACACGTACTACCCGAAGAGAGACGGGTCGTACGTCGAGATCTCGGTGACAGATCTTTTGGCGTTGGCGGGCGTAGACTTGGACGCGGACATGACGGGGTACGCTGGCAGCGCCACCAGGTACGTGAACTCTCCGAACGTGCCTTACCGTTTCATGGGGGCGAAGATCATCCTAGATATCGACGTGCGAAACACGCGGGAGTTCGCCGAGTGGGATCCGTTCAACTACGACGTCGTCGCGACAGTCACCCCGAAGCTACTCCCGACCACGGAGCGATACGGGCCGGGCAAAGAGTACCACTACACGGCCGATTACGGCACGAACTTACAGTCGAAGGAAGGGACGTGGTCCGAGCGCGATTGGTCCGGCGTGCTTTTTTCCTTTCACGCCCACGGCGACCTCGGCGCGTTCGAGTACTACGCCCTCATCGCGACGCTCGTGAACGCGTTCGTGCTCATCGCGCTCGCGACGGTCGTCACGGACTTAATCGGAGAGATCACGAACGAACGGTTCCAGGACGACAAGTACGAGGACGACGGCGAGCGCACGCTGTTAGAAAACATGGCGGAGAACTACGAGAAGAAGGAGCACAAGGGCGTGCCGTTCAACCCGCATTTCTTGCGCCTCGTGAACGATGACGACGAGCCCGGGATGAGCTACGAAAACGCCATCTACGATTTATACGACCAAGTCCGAGACGTGCGCGACCGCCTGAACATGATTCCTCAGGACGAAGCCGAGTTCGTCGAAGGCTCCGGGCCGAACCACGTCGAGGGCGGACACAAAGTCCTCCACCTCGTGGAGCAGATGACGGAGCAGCAGGTCATCTCGCACATGGAGGAGCACGACGGCAAGAAGCCGGAGCCGTTCACCGTCGACCTGCACCAGGGGGCGCAGATGATGGGCCGAGGCGTCGGCGGCGTGTGGAGCAAAGCCGTGAGCCGGCAGCAGTTCACGCTGACGATCGTGAAAGAAAAGATCCGAATGAAAGCCCTGAGGGACGGACCGGGGTACATGATCGACGACAGCGGGCGGTACGACCCGTTGCCCGCGTCCAAGGCGGTGGTTTTAAAAGAGGGCGATCAGGTCGTCTTTCGCCTTCGAGAGGGAAAGCTAGGCGGGCACCTCGGCGTGTTTAAGATCGAAGAGAAGCGGCACGTCGAGAAGAGTTGGCTCGCGGAGATATTCAACTGGTCGTGATGAGCGATGATCGAGCGTCCGTCGGTCGGCCCCTTCGGGTATCGTGTATCAGTGGTAACAGACGCGCGCGTCTCGCGTGAGCGCGCGTAGACTACACGTAGGAGCGAATTATTTATCGAGAACAGAATCTGATCCAGTAAAATCCAGTCTCGGAAACGACGCAGCCTCTCGGCGCGATCGGCGCGTCGTCGTCGTCGCGCACGCACTCCCCGTCGCGCCGCGCGCTCCCCGCTCCCCCATCGCGCGAACGATGGCCTTCGCCCTCCGAGCCGTGCACGCGATCGCCGCGGCCGCCCCCCTCCGCGCGCCGACGCGCGCCGCCGCGCTCCGCGCGCGCGCGGTGACGTCCCCTCTCTCGATCCGCGCCATGGCGGAGGAAGTCGTCGACGCCCCCGACGGCGTCGAGCAGCTCGTCGACCTTCGCGTCGGGCGCGTGCTCACCGCGACGAAGCACGAGGACGCGGACAAGCTCTACGTCGAGACCGTGGACGTCGGCGAGGCGGAGCCGCGGACGATCTGCAGCGGGCTCGTGCCCTACATGTCCGCGGAGGTGCGTCGATGCGATCGCGTCGCGTAGGACCAAAGCCCTGGACCCTCTTCCTCCTCCGCGCGCGCGCGGATCTCGTCTCGCGCCGCGACCGACGGACCCCGCCGCGTTCCCCCCCACCCCACAGGACATCGAAGGCAAGACCGTCGTCGTGCTCGCGAACCTGAAATCGCGCAACATGCAGGGCGTCCCGTCCCACGGCATGCTCCTCGCCGCGTCCGACGCGTCGCACGAGAAGGTGGAGCTCCTGCTCGCGCCGGACGACGCCGTCCCGGGCGAGCGCGTGTCGTTCGGCGACGTCGCCGCCGCGGACATGGCGGAGGCGCACACGGAGAACCAGATGAAGAAGAAGAAGACGTGGGAGAAGGTGCAGCCGGGTCTGCGCACGACGGACGACTGCGTCGCGTCGTATAAGGACATGCCCATGATGACGAGCGCGGGGCCGGTGACGTGCGGCTCCATCAAGGGCGGCTCGATCGGGTGATGGATCGGCGACGCTCATCAGAAAACTCCATCGAACGTTCTTCACTCATTTATTACCTTCGTAACCTTACCTTCCTTCGATGTCGTTCGTTCGTTCGTTCGTTCGTTCTTCTCGCGTCGCGCCGTCGCGCGGGACGCGCGCGATGACCCGACGTGTCGATCGATAGGCGCGGCGAGGCGTCTCCGCGCGCGGCGGCGGCTTTTTTTTTTCGTCTACTCGGACTCGGCACTTTCGGCTCGAAAACCAAACGCGCGCTAATCAGACAGTCGTCGCCGCGCGCCCCGCCGCGCGTCGCTCGCGATGGCGTTCGAGATCGCGGAGCCGCTCCAGCCGTTCATGGTGCGCGTCGCTCGGTCGTTCGCCCCCTCGCGCCCGCGTCGCGTCCGCGGTTCTCCCCGCCGCCCGCCCGCCCGCTCGTCGTCGTCGTCCGATCAGATCGCGCGCGAACTCACGCGCCCTCGCACGTTCCCGTCGTCGATCCCTCCCCTCGCTCCATCGCAGGGGCGCAAGGAGCGACGCCGAAGCAGCGCGGGAAAGATGTTCCTCGGCGACCATCTCAACCTCCGCGACGACCCGGACGTCGCGAAGCTCATGGCGAAGCACGGCGAGCCGCCGTTCGTGATGTTCAGCGAGTCCGTGTTGAAGATCAACCGCCGTGGCGAGGCTGTCCCGCGGTCCATGCTCGTGTGCGCGCGATCCGTCTACCTCCTCGACGCGGACACCCGCCGCGTGCGAAGGAAGCTCCCGATTCGCGAGCTGGGCGCGATTCGAATGTCCGAGCTGAGCGATAACTTCATCGCGCTGACGTACCCGGCGGAGTACGACGTGTTGTTGGTCTGCGCGAGGAAGATAGAGGCGGTGGTCGCGATACAAGACGCGCGCGCGGGCGGCGGCGGCGTCGACGGCGGCGGCGGCGGCGTCGTCGGCGGCGGCGGCGTCGTCGGCGCGGGCGGCGCCCCGCCCGCCGAGATACCCGTGGAGATAGGGATGTCGTTCACGTACCGCGCGGGCGCGGACGTCTTGAAGCGCGTGCGGTTCGAGAGGTTGGAGGACGGCGACGTGGACACGACGATAGAGGACGAGCCGCGATGACGACGCCGGCGATGGAGAATTATTAGGTGGGCGGCGAGCGTCGGATTCGGCAGAGAAAGAGACGCCGGCGGCGGGTTCGTTCGTCGCTTCTAGAGGCGTTCGCGTCCGTTGACAACGTGCTAGAATGTCGTCTACGACGAGGGCGACGCTCCCTCGCGTCCTCGTTCCTAATGAACGTCCACGACGCGTTCGATCGCGCCCGGAGCGATCGGCGATCGTTCGCTCGCGACTGACGTAGATCGATCACCCCGGCCCGACTTTCGGGATGTCGTGATGCTCGCTCAGCTTGCTGAGGTACTCGTTGAAGTCCCTGACCTTGTCGCGATGCGACTTGGACGCCATCTTCTGGATCTGCCGCTCCTGGTTCTTCTCCATCTGCTCGTCGTACCGCTTCTCCGCGGCGGTCCTGTTGTCCACGACGTAGGCGCGCCGGACGCCGTCCTCCTCCCCGAGCGTCAATTCGCCCGCGGGCGCGCCGTCGCCCGCGTCTTCCGCGCCGCCTTCCGCGCCCGCGTCCTTCTTCTTGGACTTCTTCTTCTTCTTCTTCCCGACGCCGCCGACCGTGGGGAGCCCGCCGCCGCCTTTCAGCTTCAGGCCCCCTCGCATGACGTTGTCGTAGCTGCTCATCGCGCGCCCGGGCGAGTGGCGAGGAAACCCGTCGGTTCGCGCGTAGTCGCAATCGCGTTCGGCCGCGCCCGCGCCGATCGATCGCGCGTGCCTGGCGGTGGTTCGATCTGATCGCAGCGCGACGCGGTTGACTCGGGTCTGACTCGGGTTTGACCCGGGTTCGGACCAATTCGACGATCGCTCCGAGGCCTCCCCGCGCCCGTCGCGCGCAGTCTACGGCGCGCACCGCGTGTGCACCGCGACGGGAACGCGACAACCGAGGTGATCCTCGTCTCGAGACGCGTCTTCGCGAGCTCGATCACGCGCGCGCGTCTCGCGCACAACGCGCGGCGGCGAAGTCGGCAGCGCGTGGACGCGCGCTTTTCTCGGCTTCTCGTCTGCGAAGCGCGGGACGCTGCGAACGCGTCGGGGACCGCGGGGCCGGTGATCGCGCGCGCGCGCCGCGTCGACGTCGCCCGACCCGGACGTCATGTCTAGCGGTTTAGAGCTCCGCGTCGGGAACAAGTACCGCCTCGGTCGCAAGATCGGGAGCGGGTCGTTCGGCGACATCTACCTCGGTGCGTCCCCCGCGCGTCCGACGCGGTCGCACCGGGCACCGTTTCGCGCGATCGGTGTTTCTTTTAATGGGGGGGGGCGTCTCCCGCGCGGGATATCTTCCATGATCTGACCTCGCACCCCGTTTTCGTTCCCTCAGGCACGCACATTCAAACCGGAGAGGAGGTTGGCATCAAGCTGGTGCGTTTCCGCGCGTTTCCGCGCGCGCTCGTCGCGCGATCGCGCGAAGAAACCCTCGGGGCCCACTTACGCCCCCTCCCTCGGGTGACGCATTCATTTCCTCCAACGGGTCCGCGACGCCTTTCGCGCGGCGACTTCTTCCGCGCGCGCGCTGACGTCGCCCCCCCGCGCGCTCTTCCTCCTCTCAGGAATCCGTCAAGACGAAGCACCCGCAGCTGCTGTACGAGTCCAAGCTGTACAAGATCCTCCAGGGCGGAAGTACGTCCCCGACGCGTCTCTCCGAGCCTCGAAAAAAAAAAAAAGCCTCCCTCGCGAAGGGCGTCTGTTCGCTCGCGTTTCCCCGTTCTCGTTCTCGCTCTCGTCGTCCCGCCCGCCTATGAAACCTCCGCGACTCACCTTCATCCACCCCACTCGAACTGTGTTCACCGCAGCCGGCATCCCGAACGTACGATGGTTCGGCGTCGAGGGCGACTACAACATCATGGTGCTCGATCTCTTGGGCCCGAGCCTCGAGGATCTGTTCAACTTTTGCAACCGCAAGCTGTCGCTGAAGACGGTGCTGATGCTCGCGGACCAGCTCGTGTCGAGGATCGAGTACGTGCACAGCAAGAGCTTCATTCACCGCGATATCAAGCCGGATAACTTCCTCATGGGCCTCGGCAAGCGCGCGAACCAGGTGAACATCATCGATTTCGGCCTCGCGAAGAAGTACCGCGATCCCAAGTCGCATCAACACATTCCGTACCGAGAGAACAAGAACCTCACCGGCACGGCGCGATACGCGTCGATCAACACGCACCTCGGGATCGAGCAGTCGCGTCGGGATGACCTCGAGTCGCTAGGGTACGTGTTGATGTACTTCCTCCGCGGGTCGCTGCCGTGGCAAGGACTGAAGGCGGCTACGAAGAAGCAAAAGTACGAGAAAATCTCCGAGAAGAAGATGTCCACGCCCATCGAGGTCCTGTGCAAAGGGTTCCCGCCCGAGTTTGTGACGTACTTTCAGCTGTGCCGGTCCCTGCGCTTCGAGGATAAGCCGGACTACTCGTACGTCCGCAAGCTGTTCCGCGATCTGTTCATTCGCGAGGGGTATCAGTACGACTACGTCTTCGACTGGACCATCTTAAAGTACCAACAGACGCAGGCGCTGACGCGGCCGAGCGCGGGGCCGAGCGGCGGCGGCGGCGGCGGCGGCGGCGGCGACCGCGGGCACCCGAGCGCGTCCGCGGCGGAGCGCACCGCCGCGCTCGAGAGCGCGCGTCGTCGAAACGAGAGCTCGAAAGAACGCGGCGGCGACGGGCGAGAGCGGACGTCGAGCAGAGAACGCGGGGGCGCGAGCGGCGGCGGCGGCGGCGGCGGGGACGGCGACGTCGACCGCGGCAAGAGCAGGGGGGCGACGGGGGGGTCGTCGCGGCCTCGGGACGACCGCGCGTGAGCGAGCGACGATTCGCATTCGCGATGACGGACGGACGACATGACGTACGTTATAGAGAGAGGAGGGAGAGAAGAGAGAGAACGCCGCGATGAGGAGAGAGTCGGGGGCGATCGCGAGAGACGGGACGGGGTCGGTCGGGGGCGATCGATCGCGCGGACGGCGGCGGGAGGATGAACGACGGGGATTCGGGTCGGGGATTCGGGTAGTCTTCTTACGCTTACACGCGGTTCAGCACGACGGCGGTAGGCCCGCGCTCGCGATTAGCACGCGAACGCGAGGGCGTGTCGTGCGTTTGACGCGCGTATCTATAATAACATACCACAGATGAAGAGAGTCGACGACGGATCGCGACGCGCGCGAGACTGGAAGGGGGGGCGTCGCGTTCGATCAGACGTTCAATTCGTATCAGCATCGACAGACGAGGCACTCCATCGCGCGCGAGATCTGGCGTCTCGCGCGCGGTGCGTGCGACGCTCTCGACGACCGCGCGCGCGCGAGAGTTTTAGCGCGCGCGAGGGCGTCCTCGCGCGTCTCGCGTCCGCCTCCGCGTCGTCGCCCGCGTCCGCGTCCGCGAGCGACGCGCGTCCGTCGCCGTCGTTTAGACGCACTAAATCAGAGTTGGCAACCCCCGAAGAAGACGCGAGAAGCCATGGAGTTCCTCGACGTCCTGAAAGCCGCGGGGACCGCGGCGAGACCGAACGACGACGACGACGACGACGCGGCGCGCGCGCGGTCGATGAAACACAGCGGGACGGACGGCGCCGGCGCGCGAAAGGTTCGTCTCGCCGTCCTCCTCGCGGGCTCGACGCGCTTCCTTCCGTCGATCGAATCTGACGTCGTCGCTCCCTCCACTCTCCCCCGCCCTCCCGTCCGCGTCCCGTCCCCGACGCAGATATCCTTGGCGGAGCTCATGGCGGAAGAAGAGGAGCGCGCGGACGACGTCAGACGGCGCGAGACCGCGGCGAAACGAGCGGAGAGCGACGCGACCGGGATGATGGACGTCGACGTCGCCGCCGCCGCCGCGGCGACCGTCGACGGCGTCCTCGGCGTCGGCGTCGGCGTCGGCTCGGCGCCCGCGTCCGCGTCCGCGCCCGCGCGCGGCGGCGACGACAGCGACGTCGAGGAGGTCGCGGCCACGACCGGTGGCGGCGTCGACGCGTGGGATAAGGAAACCCTCGAGCGCGTCATGCACCAAGTCGCGGAGCCCATGGACGACGACGACGACGTCGCCGGCGGCGGCGGGCTCGGGTCGTTCGGGCGCCTCCAAACCGCGGCGCAAGCGGGGGCGTTGGTACTCGGCCCGCCCACCGCAGAGTGGGACGAGGATATCGGCGCAGGGCCGCCGCAGACGCTGACGCTGACGCAGACGCAGACGCAGACGCAGACGCAGACGCAGACGGCGGCGCGGTCGGATGGAGACAGAGACGGAGACGTAGCAGACGGACGAGACGCGGCGGACCCGGCGGGTTCGCTCTTCGTCCCCGCGGCGCTCAACTGTTACCTCCGCGAGTACCAACGCGAGGGCGTGATGTTCCTGTACAAGCTCTACGCGACCAGAAAAGGCGGCGTCTTGGGCGACGACATGGGCCTCGGGAAGACGATCCAAACGATCGCGTTTCTCGCCGCGGTGCTCAAGTCTCCGGCGTCGTTCGACGCGTGCACCGGCGCGCCGCCGCCGCCGGCGCTGATCGTGTGCCCGACCTCCGTGCTGACGAACTGGGAGCGCGAGCTCGCGAGGTGGGGCGAGCACCTTCCGGACGGCGGGTTCGTCGTCGAGAAAGTCCACGGCGCGGACAAGGCGGACGCGTGGGCGAGGGTGAAGGCGAAGGCGTCGGACATAGGCGTCGGACGCGAAGGCGTCGGACACGGCGTCGGAGAACCCGCCATGTCGACGGAGATTGTGCTCACCGCGTACGATACGTTTCGTCTCGGCGTGGACGAGATGACGTCGCAGCGCTGGTCCGTCGTCGTCTTCGACGAGGCGCACCGGCTGAAGAACGACAAGACGATGCTGTACGAAGCCGCGCGGAGGTTACCGCGGGAGCGTCGGTTCGGGCTCACCGGGACGGTGATGCAAAACTCGTACGACGAGCTGTGGTGTTTGCTCGACTGGGCGTGCCCCGGGAGCTTAGGCGGTCTGAAAGCGTTCAAGGAGTACTACAGCAAGTACATGCAGCAAGCGCAAAGGTTCGGCGCGGACGATTACACGCTCGGAAGAGGCAGGGACAGGGCGGATCAGCTGAAGCGGTTGTTGCGGCGGTACGTCCTGAAGCGCACGAAAAAAGTGGTCCTCGCCGGGCAACTCCCGGAGAAGTCCGACAACGTCGTGTTCTGCGAGCTGTCGCCGTTGCAGCGAAGGGTGTACCGCCGGCTGTTAGACTCGCCGGACATGCAGCTGCTCGTGCGGTTCGCGGAGGACTGCGACTGCGGCAGCGGCGAGAGGCGGTCGTCGTGTTGCTACGCCGCCCCCCCAGACGGCGTCGCCGGGAACGAGGAACAGTATCCGATATGGCACAACTACGACCACACCGAGCACCGCGCGTGCCCGCACTGCATGTCGCTCGTGTACATCAACATCCTGCTGCGCTTGAGCAACCACCTCGAGCTTCTGAAGCCGGACCACGGCGACGAGGACAAGGAGAAGGTGGCGAGGGATGAAGTCGTCGCGAAATTCGCGCTCGGAGAGGACGCGCACTTGTTGGGCGGCGCGGACAGGCAAGACAACGACTTCGCGCGGATATCCGCCGCGACCAACTGCGGGAAGCTGTTGGCGCTCGAGAAACTCCTCGAGATTTGGCACCGCGCGAACGACAAGGTGTTGCTCTTCAGCAAGAGCACGCGCCTTTTGGACATTCTCGAAAAGTTTCTCTCGCGGCGTGGGTACGTGTACTGCCGGCTCGACGGCGGGACCGCGCAAAACGCGCGGCAGCCGCTCGTGGACGACTTCAACAACTCGTCGTCGATGTTCGTCTTCTTGCTCTCCACGAAAGCCGGCGGCGTGGGGTTGAACATAACCTCCGCGAACAGGGTCGTCGTGTTCGATCCGGACTGGAACCCGGCGTTGGATCTCCAAGCGCAAGACCGCGCGTATCGCATCGGACAACGACGAGACGTGAACGTGTACCGGTTCATCGCCGCGGACACGATCGAGGAGATTGTGTATCAGCGGCAGGTGTATAAACAGCAGCAGAGCAACGTCGCCGTGGACGCGGTCCGCGAGCGCAGGTACTTTGAGGGCGTGCAAGGGGACAAACGTCGACAGGGCGAGCTCTTCGGTTTAGAGAATCTTTTCACGTTGGCGCGGGAGGGGCTGACGCGCATGGACGGACTCGTGCGACGCGAGAGGGTCGCCTCGAACGCGTACTACACGATAGAGAAGGCGATGGATAAGGTCGATAAGGCCGAGGGGGGGGAAGGCGGCGGCGTGAAGACGGAGAAGTCGCGGTGGCGCGGCGGCGGCGGCGGCGAGCGTGCGACGACGTCATCCGCGTCCGCGCCGTCTGACGGCGACCGCCGAGCGTCGGCGGACAGCATCGCGAGCCCGTCCGCCGCGGGAGGAGCGGGCCCCGGAGGCCGCGGCGGGCGCGGACGGGGAAGACCTCCTCGCGGGCGCGGCCGCGGCCGCCGCGACGTCGACGTCTCCTTGGACAGGGAAGAGCACGGGGTCGTGTACGAGCACGAGCACAATAACATCCTCGGCCGGGCGACGCGCACGGAGTCGGCGCGGAGCGAGCGCGCGCTGCGGCTCGCGAGGGAGAAGGACGCGGCGGAGGACGACGCGATCGATGAGAGGGCGCGTCTCCGTCTTCGCGAGGAGACCGCGGCGGCGGCGGCGAAGAGATCGAGACCGAGGAGGATCGAGTTGAGGGAAGAGGATGGCGATCACCCCGACCACCCCGCGGTCGAAGAGACGGCGACGGAGCGCGCGGACGGCGACGCCGTCGTCGCCGCGCTCGCGGCGTTCGAGGGGTTGCCGCCGAGGGAGATGGCGCGGGACATCGCGTCCATGACGACGATGGGCCGCGCGGCGCTGTTACGACGGTTCATCATCGCCCGACGCGCGGCGTGAGCGAGCGAGGCGGCGAGTGGGAGGGAGGAGCGTGATGAGGGTAGTACACGTAGCTTTTGTACTCAAAGTTCAAAGTTCGTTTCGTCTCGTCTCGTCGCCAGCTGCGCGTCGCCTCGCGAAACGTCGTCGTCACAGTTCCGAGCTGCTCGAGGTGTTCTCCGCCTGCGTCAGCCTCGGAACCTGCGTCAACGCCTCCTCCTCCTCCTCCTCCCCCTCGTCGTCCTCGTCGTCCTCGTCCTCTCTCGCGAGCTCGTGCTTCGTCTCCCTCAACTGCTGCGCGCGTTGGTGCCGCGTCATGACGGCGACGGCGAGGTTCTTCGCCGCCGCGAGCGCGGTTTTATTCCCCCGCGGTATCGACGCCTTCGTCGTCTTCAAAAACCCCATGAAGCGCACGACGGCTTCGCTCAGGGACGACGCCTCCGCAGCCTGTTTCCCGGGCGTGTGCGGCGCGCCGCCCCCCGCGCCGCCGCCGGACGCGGCGCCGGAGTGCAGCGCGGTGTCGCACAGATGAATCGCGGTCCACAGCGCCCACGCCGCGTCCGCCGACGTCTCCGCGCCGACGACGACGGGCGACAAAACCCTCACCGCGGCAGCCTGAAGCTCCCCGAGGTTTAGCTCGCGGTCCCCGCCGGCCGTTTTCGCGCGCTTCGCGGGCGGGTTCGCGGCCGCGACCGCGATCTCATCCCCGGAGTCGTCGTCGTCGTCGGAAGACGCCGCCGCCGCGCCGCCGCCGCCGGCTTCGCGGAGCACGTGCGGCACGACGTCCTCGAGCGCGTGCAACGCCGCGACGTCCTGCAGCTCTTGCTCGCGCCGCGTCCGCCACGGCAGCCACCTGATCGCGGCGAGTCGAGACGCGTGCGTCGGCCCCGTCCTCGCGAGTTTCGGCGCCGCGGCGTCGGCGAATTCGCGCCAACGCGTCGCCCTCGCGTTTTCCCGCGCGCGCGCCTTGGCCGACCCCAAACACAGCGAATCCCCCGCGCGTACTCCGCCGCTAAACGCGGACACGAGCGCGGTCGACGCGGCGTCGATCGCGGCGTAGCACGCCCCCGCGCGCGGGTCGCGGTGAAGCGACGCGAGGACGGCGAGGAGGTCCGACGCGGCGTCGGCGTCGGTCGCGCACCCGCCGTCGTCCGGCGCGACGTCGCACCACGCCGTCGTCAGCTGGACGACGGCGAAAATTTGCGGTCGCAACGCGCCGGGCGCGGGCGTCGTGAGCGCGACGACTTCCCTCTGGTCCTCGACGCCGCGCCCGGAGAGCGGAAACGCCGCGCGACCGCTGTTCTCCGACGCGGCCGCGGCGGCTTTCGCGTTCCCGTTCCCGTCGCCGCCGCGTTTCGATCCTCTCCCGGCGCTCTTCTTCTTCGCGCCGCCGTTACTTTTGGCGGCGGCGGCGACGACGCCGTTCGCCGCCAACGCGCGTAACACCTCCTTCGCGGTCGGCGCCCAGGACACTCTCGGCGCGGGACGTAACACCCCAACCCCACGCCGTCTCCGCGCGACGCCGCACGTCGAGGAGTACAGCGGCTCGTGACCGGACGCGGCGAGGAGCGCGTCTCGCGCGCCGAGGACGATGGCGCGCGACGCGGCGACGTCCGTCGCCGCCGCCCAGAGCCACCGCGCCGTGTCCGCCGCGCACGCCGCCGCCGTCTCCGTCTCTCCTTCCGTCGTCGTCGTCGTCGTCGTCGCGGCGGCGGGGGCGGCGTCCGTCCGCGAGATGAAGGCGCGGGCGAGCCACCCGCCGGTGAGTACCTCGCGTAACGCTTCCTTTCGAGCTGTTTCGTTCGCGGCTTCGCGCAGGTCGCCCCTCGACGCCGCGCCCGCCTCGGCGGCGTCCGCGAACTGTCGCAGATCGCTCGGGACGTCGTCGTCGCCGTCCTCGCCCGCGTAATACGCGTCGTCCTCTTCTTCCCCGACGTCGTCGTCGTCCGCGCTAAGAACGAACGCGTCGTCGCTCAGCGCGCGGACGACTTCCGACGGGTACGGCGTCTCGTCGATCCCGCCGCTCTCCCCGTCCTCGAGCTGCTCGTTCGCGTCGCGTTCCATCTCTCGCACGCGGTCCGTCACCGCGTGCATCGCGCGCACCTCGCGGTCCGCCACGAGCGACGCCATCGCCATCGCGCGCTCGCGGTCCCTGTTCGCGCACTCCTCCGCGACCTGCGCGTCGAGTTTCTTCGTCTGCGTCGCGAGCTTTCGCTTCCGCGCCTCCTCCGCGCGCTTCTCCTCCACCAGGCGCGCGATGGTGCTCGTCCCGCCTGCGCCCGCGGACGACGCCGTTCGCGCGCCCTTCTTGATGGCGCCCGCGCCCTTCCCCGACGCGGACGCGGACGCGCGTCCCGCCCTCGCGATCGCGAGCCGCGCCTTCTCCGCGGCGGTCGACGTCGCGGAGAGGAACCCGAACGCCTTGTCGTCCACGTCCGCCGGCGGGCGCGGCTTCGTCGGCGACGACAGCGCGCGAGGAAGATGTATCGTCTGAGATCCGATCGTCGGGACCGCCGCCGCCGCTTTCTTCGCGGCCGCCTTCTTCGCCGCCTTCGCGATCTTCTTCGCAGCCTTGGCCGCCGCCGCGGCGTCCACGGGCGCGTCGTCGTCCGACTCGGACAGCTCCCCGAGCGTCATGGTGGGGCGCGGGATCTGAGTGATGAGGCGTCGCGCAGGATTCGATCGATTTCGATTTTTTCAAAGTGGACGATTCTGAGCTGCGCGCGCCGTGAGCTTGTTTTTTGATTTGAGAAAATCTTTCAGAGAGCTCGTCGAAGCGAGCGCTCGTACTCGTAAACGCCGACGCTAGTCGTCGTCGTTCGCTCTCACTGCAACCCGAGCTGCCGCATCAGCGGCGCCGGACGCTTCGGAAGCGCCAAAATCTCGTCCTCGATCGTGAGCTTCTTCCCCCCCGCCGCCGCCGCCGCGCCGCCGCCCGCCGCCGCCGCCGCCTCCTCCTCCGTCGCGTCCTCCAGCCGCATCGCCCTGTGCCGCAACTTGAACATCCCGGTGCCGACCGGCATCGGAATGCCCATGATGATGCACTCGCTCACGCCGTCGATAGTGTCCACGCGGCCGCGCAGCGCGGCGTCGAACAGATGGTCCGTGGTCTTCTCGAACGACGCGAGCATCAGGACGCTGTCCTTCATCTTCGCCATGCCGAATCGCGTGATGCCGAGCACCTCGCCCTTGTAGGTCATGACGTCGGCGAGGAGCATCGAATGCCGCGCGTCGATGGACATCCCGTGGGCTTTCATCGTGTCGTTGATCTCTTTGATGATGCAAAACCGCGCGGCTTCGATGCCTAGCGTCCGCTCCGCTTCCATGACGTGGTTCGTCGTCGTCCGCGTCCCCTCGATGCCCTCCGTCGCCATCACCGCGCGTAAATCCGTGCCCTCCACGACGAGATTGAGCTTCCCGCCGCCCTTGTCGTTTATGACCGCCCTCGACACGCTCGGTATCCCCTGAACGATGACGTTCGGGACCGCGGTACGAAGGTTCTGGAGGTTAAACGCGTCGCGGTGGATCGCGGCCGGGCCGACGGCGTCGCGCGCCGCCGCCGTCCGCGCCGCCGCCGCGTCCGACGCGTCCGGAGGCAACACGTGCAACACGTTCCCGGCTCTCTCCAACACCCGGTTCGGCTTCAGCTTGAGCTTCGTCGTCGACAGCAGCGCGCGCTTGACCGTGGCGACGGTGACGTCCAGCTGCAGCGCGCGGATGACGTCCGGGTCGAGCGCGACCTCGAGGTAGCACGCGGTCGGGTCGAACACGACGTGGATGTGCTTGCACACCTCCCCGAGCGTCGTCTTCTCCACCCTGCCCTTCACGACGCGCGCGGCTTTGACGTCGTCGTCGCACGCCAAGGTGGCGGTTATTATCGGCGTGCTGATGTTTTTCGACGCGTTGATGATCTCCTTGATGCGCGGGACGCCGAGCGTGATGTTCATGGACGCCACGCCGGCGAAGTGGAACGTTTTCAGCGTCATCTGCGTGCCGGGTTCGCCGATGGATTGCGCGCCGACGGCGCCGACGGCGCTGCCGGGTTCGATCCGCTTCGCGTCGTACTTTTGGACGCACCGCGCGAGAAACTCGTCGAGCTGCGCCGCGGTCACGCCCACGCCGTTGCCGTCCGCGGGGCCGGTTCTCACGAGCTCGCGCTTCGCGAACGTCGCGATCTCGTGCTTGAAGAGCGACGAGAGGGAATTTTGAGGGTTCGACGCGCGCGTGTCGTCGTCGCGCATGTGATGCGCCGCCGCGCTCGCGACCGCGCCGGGGGACGGCGGCGGCGGCATCTTCGCCTTGGCGTCGTCGTCGTCCGTCTCCATGGCGGCTTTGCTCTCTTCCGCGACGGCGGCGGCGGCGGATTTCTTTTTGCCTTCCTTGCTCGTCGAGGGCTTCGACGACGCGGACGGCGGCGGCGGCGTCGGCGTCTGGCTCCCTTTCCCCCTCGAAGACGACCTCGACGGTCGCTTGGACGCCCTCGTCGGCGTCGTCGCCGCCGCGGCCACCTCCTCCGTCTTCTCCTCCTTCACCTCGACGAACGCGTCGCTGCTCTCTTGCTTTACCGCGCTCGCAGCCTTCACGGCGGGGGATCTGCTCCCGCCACGCCCGGCGCCGCGCCCGGCGCCGCGCCCGGCGGCGGCGGCGGCGGCCTTGGCTTTTTGCCTCCCTCCCGCGACGGCGTCGACGTCCGATTTGACCGCCTTCGCCGCGTTCGAGTCGCCGTCGTCGTCTAACGACACGCCAATCTTCGCGAGCGCGGCTCGGACGTCGTCCTCGCCGACCAAAGGCTGACGCGCCCTCGGGACGATCCCCCGGACGTGCATGATCAGCCGCGAAAAGTCCACCGGCTGCGCCTCTCGCCCCTCCATATCCGTCGGCTCTAACCCGTCGTCCCCGTACGTCAGCTGCACGATCCCGCCCGTGCTGTTCCGCACCGTGCCGTCGTACCGCAAGCTGAGGTCCTCCAGCGCTTTCATCAGCCGCCGAGACATGTACCCCGTCTCCGCGGTCTTCACCGCGGTGTCCACGAGGCCCTCGCGGCCCGCCATCGTGTGGAAGAAAAATTCCGTCGGACGCATCCCGCTGAAGAACGAGTTCGCGACGAACCCTTTCGCCGCCGGCGTCTTCTCGCCTCTCCTAAAGTGCGGCAGCGAGCGCTCGGCGAAGCCGTCCGGCGGCCGTTGCCCGCCAACAGCCTGCTGCCCGACGCACGCGACCATCTGCGATATGTTGATCGTCGACCCTTTCGACCCGCACAGCGCCATGATGAGCGGCGCGTTGATTCGAGGGAGCTCCTCGAGACACGCGTTGCCCGCCGTCTCTCGCACGTTGGATAGGATTCCCAACACCTCGCTCTCGAGCGTCTGCTCCGCGTTGCACCCGGGCTGCAGCGCGAGCGTGCCCTGCTTCCACGCCTCGATCCGCGTGTCGCAGTCCGCGTAACCCTTGCTGACGACCTTCGCCTTCTCCGCGGAGAGCCTCGCGCCGGGGGTGACGTCGTCGATGCCGACGGAGAAACCGCGCGAGCCAAGCCACCGCGCGCTGAGCTTCGCGACTCTGTTCATCGCGCTCGCGGTCACCTCGGGGCCGTACTCGGAGTTTAGGACGTAGAAGAGACCGGTCTTGTTCCCGCCGCCGAGCGTGGCCTTGCCGAGCTGCCCGCACATGATCTCGGAGTTTTGAACGCAGACGTACCCGTCCCTCGGGCACATGTGCTTCCCAACCTTCCCGTAGCTCTTCTCCGCGACTTCGAGGTTCACGAACACCTGGTCGCTCGCCTTGGGGCGCACGAGCATCCCGAAGACTTGCTTCCCCGTCCACAGCTCGATCGGGGCGATGATCGCGGGCGTGGGGAGGTCGACTGAGGGTCGTTCCATACGAAGCGAAGTCGGGGTGGAGTTGAAAGGCGTCAGTTGGAGTTGAAAGGCGTCGAAGGCGGGGATTGAACGCGAGGGGTGGGCGGAGAGATGCGCCTGACAAAGTCCTTAAGGATCGGCGTTCACCACGCCAACGCGGTCGTATGGGGACCAGTGTAAGGAATACGCGCCTGACATCAACGCGTCGCCCATCATCGCGACGAGAAGCCCAACCTGCGCGCGGTCCAAGAACGAGTCGCGCGACGTGAGCAGGTACGACGCGGTCAAGAAATCCTGCGTCGCGGCGATGAGTATCTCCCCGTTCTTCGGCGTGCACAGGTTCTTGTGCACGCCCATGAGCTCGATCGCTTCCGCGCGCGCTTCCTCCGTCTGCGGGCAGTGAATGTTCATCTCGTCGCCGTCGAAATCGGCGTTGTACGGCGCGCAGACGCACTCGTTGAACCGCAGCGTGCGCCACGGCATGATCTTCGCTCGGTGCGCCATTATGGACATCTTGTGTAGACTCGGCTGGCGGTTGAAGAGTAAGACGTCGCCGTCGTTCAGGTGGCGTTCGACGACGTCGCCAAACTTGAGCTCGCTCGCGACGCGTCTTCGGTCGCCGTATTTCAGATACTGCGTCCCGCCCGACTTGAACCGGACAAAGTTGGCGCCCGGGTGTTTGTTCATGCCGTTCCTGACGCGCTCGCGTATGTGCTCGATGTTGTGCTTCGAGATGACTTCTGGGTACGTCATCAGCTTCGCGATGTGCATCGGGACGCCGACTTCGTCTATGCGTAGGTTCGGATCCGGGGAGATCACCGTTCGGCCGCTAAAGTCGACGCGCTTCCCCGACAGGTTCCCTCTGAATCGTCCTTGCTTCCCTTTCAGACGCTGCACGAACCCTCGCAGCGGCTTCCCCGGGCCTTGGTACTGCAGCGATAAGCCCGGGAGCTCGCTGTTGAAGTACATCGCGATCTGGACTTGAAGAAAGTCCCAGTTCTCCATCAAGTTTGCGATCGCCAACCCTTTCTCTAACCCTTGCCGCAGCACGTTGTTCACCTCGATGATCTGTATGAGCTTCATCGTGATGTCGTCCTCGTTCGACCCCGCGACGCCGTCCATCTCTACGCTCGGGCGAATGCACACCGGCGGCACGGGGAGGTGCGTCAAGATCAAGTGCTCGGGGCGATCCGCGATGTCGAGAAGCTCGCAGTCCATCGGGGAAATCCGCCTGAAGATGCTGATTACGCGTATCGGGTTCAGATCGTCCTGCACGCGCGACAAGTTTTGCTTCAGCTGGTCGTTGAACTTGACCGCCTCCTCGAACTGTTTCAGGTACTCCTCCATGAGCTCGGGGTTCTTGCTGTACTTCTCGTGGACAATCTTCAGCGACTGTCCCGCGCGTTTCACCACGCCGTTGGCGGCGCCGCAGTAATAACACGTCCGACACCGCTTGCACCGGTCCGCCATCTTCTTCGACAGCGCGCGCCTCGGCACGTTCTCCAAGCGCGGGTTTCGGAACCGTCTCAGGTACTGCTCGTGCTCCTCCTCCGGCAGCATCACTCGGCTGCACGTCTTGCACACCTGTTGCAGAATCGAGATGACGTTCTTGAAGTATCCGATGTGAAACACCGGAAGCTCGAGCTTGACGTAGCCAAAGTGCCCGGCGCAGTCGATGAGCTTGCCCTTGCACGTCGCGCACTCCGCGCCCTTCTTGTCCGTGGTTCCCATCCGCGGGTCTAAGATTCCGCCCGGGAGAGGCACGCGCTGGGGCATCTGGTAAAGGTTTCGTTCGTAGACGTGAAACACGCCGACTTTGCTGATCTCCTGCGGCGACATGAGCGAGAACCGCACGCTTCGGATCTTCCTCGGCGCGGTGGGCTCCTCGAACGGGTCTTTCGTGAACTCCACCGGCTGCGGCTTGACGCCCGCGGCGTCCACGCACTGCTGCGACCCCGTTCGCGCCATCTGTCCGGCGCTGCCGGTGCGGAACATTTGCCCTAACGAAATCTACAAAAGCGCGGCGCGGCGCGGCGCTCGCCCGACGAACGAAATCTGTCGGCGGCGCCCCCGACGGGACCGAACGCGCGCCGCGTCGCCGCCGCCTCTCGCCGTCTCCGCCCCCGCGCGAGCGAGCGACGACGCGGACGCGGACGCTCGCCGTCGCCGCGTGGCGCGCGCGTGAGGACTCCGCGGCCGGCCCGTCCTCGCGCTTCAGCGGTCTGCCGGCGCGGGCGTCGTCTCCATCGATCTCGAGTTCTCGACCCGGCGGGGTGACCGACCGGCGCGGCGCTCGCCTGAGACTCCGAAACGCAGTGCAGCTGCAGCAGCGCAGCCACGTGGCTCACACGCATCCCGCGCGCGCGCCCCCCACGGCGACGATGCCGGCC
>Ga0209630_10001935_pt1 | contig 20976 bp, 17 predicted proteins | sample COG_01_FD_184745 | JGI IMG/M metagenome (GOLD analysis project Ga0209630, IMG submission 184745) | Pelagic Microbial community sample from North Sea - COGITO 998_met_01 (SPAdes) (version 2) | ecosystem: Environmental > Aquatic > Marine > Neritic zone/Coastal water | place: Helgoland, sampling... | reverse complement strand
GAGCCTGTCCGGCGCGATACAGCCGCGGCCCTGCTGTCGAGGGCGGGCGCCGGCTGGGCCGATTTCTTCTCCCATCTCAAACGGCATTTCGCGACCTTCTCGCGCGTGCTGCTCTATCCCGGCGTCATCGCGGTCATCGGCTACGGCAACCTGGCCTGGGCGCCCGCCTTCTTTGACCGGCGCTTCGATATCCCGACCAAGACCTCGGGTCTGATCATCGGCGGCCTGGTCGCCGGGGGCGGGTTGGTCGGCACGCTGTTGAGCGGCTGGATCAGCGACCGGTGGGCGGCGAAGGGCGTGCCGGCCGCGCGCTTGCGGATGGCGGCCATGGCCTGGGTGCTGGTCCTGCCGACCGTTTGCCTGTGGTCGCTGGCCCCCGCGCCGTGGATGAGCTTCGCCCTGCTGACCATCGTCGTGACCGGGTTTGGCATGGCCCAGGCGGCGGCGCCCACCGCCGTTCAGGAGATCACGCCCAACCGGATGCGCGGCAAGGCGGTCGCGGTCTATCTGCTGATCGGCGGGCTGCTGGGTATAGGCTTCGGGCCCATGTCGATCGCCCTGGTCACCGACCATGTGTTCAAGAGCGACGACGGTCTTCCGTACGCCCTGGCGCTTGTAGGAGGCCCGACGGCCCTGCTGGGGCTGTGGCTGACCTGGTCCGGGCTCAAGCCGTATCAGCGTACGGTCGAGGCCCTGAGACGCGAAGCGGGGCAACCATGAGGTCGGTGCATTCCGGCGGGATGCGATAGCATGCAGGCCTTGTTGAGTACGCGTGTCGGCGGCCCGGACGCCCTGGAGTTGCTGGACGCGCCCGAACCGGCACCGGGGCCGGGGCAGGTCGCGATTGCCGTCCATGCCTGCGGCGTGAACTTCCCGGACACGCTCGTCATCGAGGACAAGTATCAACTGAAGCCGCAACGTCCCTTCTCGCCCGGGAGCGAGCTCTCGGGCGTGGTCAAGTCCGTCGGTGACGGCGTGGACTTTCCGAAGGTCGGTGATCGCGTCTCGGCGTCGCTTCCGTTCGGGGCGATGGCTGAGGTCGTTCTTGTCCCGGCCAACCGGTGCGCGGTCATCCCCGACGCCATGCCGTTCGACGAGGCGGCGGCGTTTCAGGTCACCTACGGCACGGTCTACTACGCCCTGTGCGGCCGGGCCGGGATCAGGGCGGGGGAGACGCTGCTCGTGCTCGGCGCGGGCGGCGGCATCGGACTGGCGTCCGTCGAACTGGGCAAGGCGCTGGGCGCGCGGGTCATCGCCTGCGCCTCCTCGCCCGAAAAGCTCGAGATGGCCCGTGAGCTGGGGGCTGACGCCCTCATCCAGTATCCGCAGGACGCCGGGGGCGCGGATCAGGGCAGGGCGTTCACCGAACAGATCCGGTCCGCCTGCGGCCAGGGCGGGGTGGATGTGGTCGTTGACCCGGTCGGCGGGGCCTATGCGCAACCGGCGCTCAGATCGCTGGCCTGGGAGGGTCGACATCTCGTCATCGGGTTCGCGGCGGGCATTCCCTCGATCCCGCTGAACCTGACGCTGCTGAAGGGCTGTTCGATCATCGGCGTCTTCTGGGGCGCGCACATGGCTCGCGACCCGGACAAGGGCTCCGAGGACATGCGCGCGCTGCTGGCGCTGTATTCACAGGGCAAGATCCGGCCGCGGGTTTCGGCCCGCTACCCACTGGCCGAAGGCGGTGAGGCGATCCGGCAGCTGTCCTCGCGCGGCGCCTGGGGCAAGATCGTCGTCGAAGTGGTTCCCAAGGCCGCCGGATGACCAGGCTCGCGGGCCGCCGCGCCATCGTGACCGGCGCCTCGAAGGGACTGGGGCGCCGGGTCGTGGAGGCCTTGCTGGCAGAAGGCGCCAGTGTTGCGGCTCTGGCCCGCCCCGGCGCCGAGCTGGAGAGCCTCGCGGGCGTGATCGGAGACCGGGGCGGCGTCATCGCCTGCGACATCCGCTCGGCGCCCTCGGTCGCGACGGCCGTGGCGGCGGCCGCGAAACGTCTCGGCGGGATCGACATCCTCATCAACAACGCCGCCATGTGCGGCCTCGGCCGTATCGAGGAAGCCGTGGACCATCTCGTGGTCGCCGAGGTCGAGACCAATCTGCTGGGCGTCATCTGGTGTGCGCGCGAGGCGATCCCCCATCTGCGCGCATCGGGACGGGGTCACATCGTCAGCGTGACGTCGGAGGCGGTCAATCAGTCGCCGGCCTTCCTCGGCGTCTACAGCGCGACCAAGGCCGCCGTTGAAGCGCTGTCGGGAAGCGTGAGGCGCGAGGTTCGCGGCGACGGGATCCGCGTCAGCATCCTGCGCGTCGGTCGTATGACCGAAAGTTCGTTGCAGCAGGCCTGGGACCCCGAGGTGCGTGAGCGGTTTCTAGAGTCCGTTCGGGCCAGCGGCATCGGCGAGGACAATGGTCAGGCCATGGCGCCCGAAACGGCGGCGCGGGCGCTGATCGACCTTCTGTGCCTGCCCGAAGACAGCCGTGTCGATCTTGTCGTTCTGCGCGGCCGCTGAGCCTGGCATGAAAGTTCTGGAGGAATGTGATGAAGCTGGTGACCCTCCGCACGCCCACAGGCGGGCATCCCGGCGTGTTCGTCGGCGACCAGATCCTCGATCTCGTCCTGGCCGCCGAGGCCATACCCGCGGCAAGACTGCTGCCATCGACCTGGCTCGGGATTCTGGCGGCGGAGGATGAGGGAACGGATCTGGTGCGCCGGATCATCGATCGGGCCTCCGCCGTCTCGGCTCAACTTGTCGACAGCGGCGCCCTCGCGCCTGCGACCGGCGCGAAGCTGATGGCGCCCATCCCGCGTCCCGGCCTGATGCTGTCCTGCGGCACCAACTACCGCGCCCATCTGGCGGAGTTCGGGTCTCCCATGCCGAAACGGCCGGGCGTCTTCATCAAATACAGCGGGTCGGTGATCGGGACGGGCGAGGCGATCGTCCTGCCGCGCGCCTATCCGGATCTGGTGGACTACGAGGCGGAGTTCTGTTTCGTCTTCGGCAAGGCCTGCCATCAGGTCAGCGAGGCCGAGGCGATGGACCATGTGCTCGGCTACACCCTGACCAACGACGTCTCCGCACGAGACTGGGCGATGGATGTCCGCAAGGCGGAGAACGCGACCGAGGCCAACCAGGCGGTGATGTCGAACACGCTCGGCAAGTCGTTTCCGACCTTCGCGCCGCTGGGTCCAACCATCGTCACGAAGGATGAGATGCCGGACCCGCACGCGGTGAAGTTCCAGAGCGTGCTGAACGGCGAGGTGATGCAGAACGGGGATACGGCCGACTTCATCTTCCCGATCCCGTGGCTGATCGCCGAATATTCGAAACATTTCCAGTTCCGGCCCGGCGACGTCGTGACGACGGGTTCGCCCCCGGGCGTGGGGCTGGCGCGCAAACCGCCGGTCCTGCTGCGCGACGGCGGGGTGATCGAGATCCGCAACGAACAGATCGGCTCCCTGATCAACCCCGTCGTCGCCGGCTGACTATGCAGCCGCTGCGGCCTTGCCCATGTCGAGTTTGAGCAGGGCGATGGCGTTTCCGCTGCGGATCTTCTCACGGTCGGCGTCCGACAGATCGATGCCGTCGGTGAGGTCGCCATAGTCATAGGCCCCGCCGAAGTTGGTGCCGTAGAGCAGCTGATCGGCGCCCACGACCTCGGCGACCGCGCGGCGCAGGGCAGGGTGGTGGACGTCCAGGTCGAAGTAGAAATTCTTCATGTAATCCATGACCGGGCGCTGATTCTTCGCGTCGGGCGCCATGACGCCGTTGAGCTCCGAGAGTCGCCCCAGCTGGAACACGGCCATGCCGCCCGCGTGGGTGATGTAGGTCTTCAGGGTCGGGAAGGCGTCAAGGGCGCCGCCGCAGATCAGGTACCAGAAGAACAGGGTCTCATCGACGCAGTCGCCGACGATCGAGGTGGTCTCGAACCGGTCCTCGTGGTGCCGCTCGCCCAGATAGATCGACTGGTTAAAGCCGTGGACCATGATCGGCACGTCGAGTTCGGCCAGCTTGGCCCAGACCGGAAAGAGACGTTCGTCATAGGTCTGGATGCCGTCGAAATTGGTGCCGCCGACGCACAGCCCCTTCGCGCCGAGGACGCGGACGGCCCGGTCGATCTCCTCGACCGCCGCTTCGGGGTCGGCGAGGTTGGCGTGGGCCCAGAAGTCGAACTTGTCGGGCATGACACGGCAGAAGGCCGACAGCTCGTCGTTGCAGATCCTCGCGTACTCGGTCCCGAACTCGCCGGCCCAGTACATGAAGGCGTGGGACGGTGTGGACAGCACCAGCTTGTCGACCCCGCGCTGGGCCATGACCTCCAGCCGCGCCGCATGGGTCATCCGCGCCAGCAGATTGGCCTCCGCCTCGGCGTCGTTGGCGGCCTTGGCCGGCTGTCTGGTGCCCAGCGAGAAATGCCCGACGGTCAGGCCCTGGGGCTTCATGAACGGTCCCCAGAACGGGTGCCGGTTCAGCATGCCGGGCGTGAAGAGGTGTGCGTGGACGTCGATCAGCATCGGTTTCCTCGTTGTCTGTTATTAGATTGATATTCTCATCTTCGAATGATCTGTGGCAAGTCTCGATCGCGCGATGAGAGGCGTGATCCAGGACGAGGGGAAGCCTGCGATGTCGCAGAACCAGGTTGAGCACGGCGGTCGCCTGCTGTTGGGAGCGGGAATCGTCGGGTCGGCCTTCTGCCTGCGTCTGGTGTTCGCCAGCCTGTCGGTCCGGTTGCCGGAGGTCGTGCGCGCGACGGGGCTTGAGCCCTGGCAGGTCGGGCTTCTGACGACCCTGCCCGTGCTCTGCCTCGGACTGTGTGCGCCCCTGGCGCCGGGAGTGGCGAGGCGGTGGGGAGCCGAACCCAGTCTGTTTGGCGCGCTGGCGCTGATCGCGCTGGGAACCGGCCTTCGCGCGCTCGGACCGGTTTGGGCGCTGTTCGGGTTCTCGATCCTGACCGGCGCGGCCATCGCCACGGCCAATGTTCTGCTACCAACCCTTGTGAAGCGCGATTTCGAGGATCGGACGGCGTTGTTGACCGGCGCCTATGTCACCGCGATCTCGGGAGGCGCAGCGCTGGCGGCCGCCGTCACCGTGCCATTGGAAGGTCTGCTGGGGGGCGGCTGGCGCATTGGCCTGTCGATGTGGGCGATCCCGGTTCTGGCGGCGCTGATCCTGTGGTCGCCGCAAATCCGCAAGGCCACTCGGTCTGGCGGGGTCGTCCTGCCGGTTGTCGGCCTGTGGCGCGACCCTCTGGCGTGGAGCGTCGCCCTGTTCATGGGGTTGCAGTCCGCTCTTGCGTTCAGCGTGCTGGGCTGGCTGGCTCCGATCCTGAGGGAGCGGGGACTGGACGCGGCGACCGCCGGGCTGGTGCTGTCCGTTCTCATCGTTGTCCAGTTGGCGACCTCCCTTACGGTCCCGTCGATCGCCACGCGGCGACCGGGCCAGCGGCTGATCGCGGTCGGGCTCTCGATCGCGGCGACAGTGGGATTGCTCGGGCTGTTGCTGGCGCCCCTGTCGGGCGTCTGGCTCTGGGCCGTGATCCAGGGGCTGGCGCAGGGCGGTCTGTTCTCGCTGGCGCTGACCATGGTCTTGCTGCGTTCGCCGGACAGTCACGTCGCGTCGCACATGTCGAGCATGGCCCAGAGTGTCGGCTATATCCCCGCAGCCATGGCGCCGCTGGGTGTCGGCGTGCTGCACCAATGGACCGGCGGCTTCGGCGCCGTGGGCGGTCTGGTGGCTGTGATCGGCCTCGGGCTGGTCGTCACCGGCCTGTCGGCGGGCAGGGCGACGGTGGTCACGGCGAGGGCGGCCAGCCTTTCCGCGCTGAAGGCGGCGTGACTGCGATGGAATTCGAAGAGGTCTCGATGCGGTTCAAGGACAGGGTCGCCGTCGTCACGGGCGGGGGCGGGGGGATTGGCCGGATGACGGCGCTTTTGCTGGCTCGTGAGGGCGCGGTCGTCGCCGTCAACGATCTGGACAAGGCCGCCGCCGACGCTGTGGTCGCCGAGATCGAGACCTTGGGCGGCGCGGCCCTCGCCATTGCGGGCGACGCCGCTGACGAGAGCGTCGCGAACAACGCGGCTGAACAGGTTCTGGGCGTTTTTGGCCACATCGACATTCTGGTCAACAACGCCGGGATTTCGGTGGTCGCGCCGGCCGAGGACTTCATCGCCTGGGACCGGGTGATCCGCACCAATCTGTATTCGCAATTCTTCTGGTCCAGGGCCGTGGCCAGGACGGCGATGATCCCTTCGCAACGAGGCGCGATCGTCAATGTCGCGTCGATCGCGGGGCTGGCCGCCGTGCCCAACCAGATCGGCTATGTCGTCTCAAAGCACGGGGTCGTGGGTCTGACCCGCTCGCTGGCGGTCGAGTGGGGGCGGTACGGAATCCGGGTCAACTGCGTCTGCCCGGGCATCACCGCGACCGATCTGACGACCGGTTCCGGCGGCATGGATCCGGAACGGCTCAAGGCGCGGGTCGGTCGGGTCCCACTGGGGCGAATGGGAACGGCGGGCGAACAGGCGGAGAGCATCGCCTTCCTCGCATCGGACGAAGCGTCCTATCTGAGCGGGGTGATCCTGAACAATGACGGGGGCCAGCTGGCGCTGCATTCCGGCGTCATGATGTGACCGGTGGTGATCAGGCCAGGTAGTCGAGCACACGTTTCGCGACCAGACGACCGGGACCGCCCGACACGCCGCCGCCGGGATGAATTCCCGCGCCGCCTAGGAAGAAGCCGGGCGCCAGGGGCGCTGGCCCTCCGAGGCCGAAGGCGGGTCGCTTTGCGCCGGTGCGCTGGGCGCCGAAATCGACATGGGTGACGCAGCCCTTCGTCAGTCCGGTGCGCGCCTCGCGGTCCGGGCAGGTCTCGAACCAGCGGCCCAGTTCGCCGTCGAAGCCTTCGTAGTATTCGTCCGCCCGTGCGATGATGGCCTGGGCCGTCGGGTTCCTTGCGGCATCCCAGCCCTCGTTCACATCGACCGGGAAAACCGGCAGATAGATATAGGCGACGCCCTGGCCGTCGGGAGCCATCGACGGGTCCCAGTTGGTCATCGGCGAGAGGGAGAAGACCGGCCGGGCCGGAACCTGACCGCGCCGGGCCTGAACCAGCGCCGCCCTCAGTTCATCCGCCGTTCCGATCAGCCCGACCGCCTGGTTCAGATCGACGCCGTCTGTGCGCTCGTGACGCTTCAGACGGAAGGGCTTCGACGAGGCGACGTTGATCAGCGACGGCCCGACGTTGGCCCGGTGCGCCGGCGCATACTCCAGCCGGGTGCGGGTGACCCGGTCCAGCCCATCCGGCGTGGCCAGCCGTGCGGCTGTGACCGGATCACAGGTTGCGATCACGATCCCGGCCTCGAGGGTACGGCCGTCGGTCAGGCGCACGCCCCGTGCGGCGCCGTCCCGAATGACGATCTCCGCGACCTCGGCGTTCAGCATCAGATCGCCGCCCGAGGCGGCGTAGGCCCCCAGCAATGCGTCGGCGAACATGCGCATGCCGCCGACCGCCTTGGAGACTCCGACCCGGTGCAGCAGGCCGAAAAGCGCGTAGGCGATGCCGTTGCCGTCAGTGTCGAAGGGACCGGCTCCGGCGACGATGCCCAGCAACAGGGCCTGTGTCGCAGGATGCTCGAACCATTCGGCGGCCAACTGGTCGGCCGGAGCGGTGCTGATCAGCTGCAGTTTCGTTTTCAGCGCCCGATTGCGGATCGCGACTTTCGCCAGGTCGAGATAATTTCCCGCCGTCCGGACGCCCGGATCGCCCTTGCCCATGGCGCTCGCGAACTGCATCAGACCGTCGATCAGGTCGACGAATTCCAGATAGGCCTTGGCGTCCGCCTTCGAATAGCGCGCGATGTCTTCGGCGGTTCGGCGCGGGTCGCGAAACACGGCGATCGATCCACCCTCGGGATTGAGCCAGGCGTACATCGGATCGGTCTCGACCGTCTTCCAGCCGTAGCTGCGCAGATCGAGTTCCTGCATCACCGGTGAGGCGCGGATATGGATCAACTCGGCCGTACCGGTGTTGATCATGTGATCGGGTGCTTCGGGTATCACGTGATCGGACTGCGACAGGCCGCCGGCCATGGAGGCCTGTTCGACGACCAGAACCCGCTTGCCGGCCTTGCCGAGATAGGCGCCGGCGATCAGGCCATTGTGGCCGCCGCCGACGATGATGACGTCATAGGGGGCAGTCATCTCAGGCGTCGATGAAGTAGCGGATCGACAGGGTTCCGTCGCCGAAGTCGTAAAGCTCCATCGTCTCGATCACGACGCCGGCCGCGTCGATGTGGTTGCGGTGATGGCAGGCGGCCTCGTGACCGTTGATCACCGCCTTGACCGCCTCCAGCCGCATGCGGGCGTTATGGTCGGCCCACATGGTCTCGAGGATAGCCCAGGCGTCGCGCCGGGGCTTGCCGACATAGTCGATGGTCAGGCCATCGCGTCCGAACTCGCGATAGAAGGCGAAGAAGGCCTCGCGGTCGTGGGCGTTCCATGCGTCGAGCTGGCCGTGCAGGAAGCGCTCGATCTCGGATCTGGCGAGGGTCATGCGATGTCCGACCCCCGGACGTTGCGCGACGTTCCGTTCCGGCGGTCGGTCTCGCCCCAGCCCAGCCAGTGCGACGGCTCGCGCGTATCGCCGACGCGGCGCCAGCGGCCCTCCTGTTGCGCGGTGATCGGGAAGCCGCCGAGGAAGCTGACCATTCGCCCCTTGGGATCGGGCAGGAACTCCCACTCCTCGCTGTCGTCGAGGACGATCCGGGCCGTGTCGCAAAAATAGTCGCCGTCGGGATGATGTGACACGCCCTCGATCTTGGTGGTGGTGCGGATCTCGCCCTTCTCGTTCTGGAAGATGGCGTAGCCGAGCATGTCGTGGCCGACGCAGAAGGATCCCACGTCGAAGGTTCCGTCGGCATAGACGGTGGCGAAGTTCCACCAGATCACATGCATGCCGTTGTTGACGATCAGGTCCTTCTTGTAATGGATGGCTCCGCCCTCTGCGAGATAGGCTTGGTCGAGGGAGATCACGCCCTTGACCTGGTGACCGTCGCAGACGCCCGTCACCTCATAGATCTGGGCGGTATAGAAGGTGCCCCAGTCGACGCCGGGCAGATACCACTGCATGCCGACGCCCAGCAGCTTGCCGCTGATCTCGAATAGGCCGTCCTCCGTCCAGGTGAACCGTTCGGCCGAGGCCGTCACGCGCCAGGCGTTGCCCGCGTCGCTGTCGGGCGAGCGCCACACGACCGTGTCGCCTTCCAGCGTCTGGACAGGCAGGGCGGTCTGGGCCTGGGCCGCCATGCGCGGCTTGTCCATGACCAAGGTGTCTTCGCCCAGCCGCGTGGACTGATAGAAGAAGGTGGTCGGATTGGGTGTTCCGGTCGGGGCCATCAGGGCGCGAACCGGGGCGTAGAGGTGACCCTCGGCGTCTCGTAGCACGCCGTAGGGCATGGTCTTGTTCATCACCAGGCCGAAGAAGCCGCGGGTGTCGTTCATCGCCTCGGCGCTGACCTCCATCGGCGCGACCAGCACCTGATAGTTGAAGTCAGCTCGCGGCATCGTCCGGCTGAACGTGCGCATATCCTGAACAGTTTCCCTATTTTTGTTTAGTAGAACCCGAGAACGCTCAGCCGTCCAGCAGGGAATCCCGACGCGCTGTCCGGGCGGCGTTGAGGAAGCACAGCACCGCCACGACGTTCAGCGACATCCCGGTCATGATGGCCCAGCGCAGCGAGTTCGGGCCGCCGTAGACATCGCTGAGCACGCCCACGAGAAAGGGACCGAGTCCCGTCCCGACGACCGTCGCGACAGTCTGCAGCGTGGCCACCACGACGCCTCGCATGCGTGGGCGTAACAGGCTCAGCACCAGGGCGTTGGCCGGACCGTTGTGGGCCAGCATGAAGCCGCACCACAGGCACATCATGGCCACCGCGACGACCGCACTGCCGGACATCGCAGCGGCGATCCCGCAGATGACGACGCCGGTCATGGTCGTGGCGCTGAGCAGGGCGAGACGCTCAGGGCGGTGGCCCTGTTTCGAGTTGGACAGCCGGTCGCCCATCAATCCCGCGATCAACGGAATGATGATGCCGAACACCGAGAAGGCCGCAGCGATCGATACGCCTGCGAGCGCCAGCGGCATGTGGTGAACCCGAACCAGGAACGACACCGACCACAGGGCGAAGGCTGAACTCATCGCCGCGGCCAGCACGATCCCGGCCATCATGCTGAGGATGGCGGGGCGGTGGATCACATAGGCGAGGGCCTCGCCAAGTTTGGCGGCCTTTTCTTCCGGCTCGGCGGCGGCAACCGGACTGGATTCAGGCGTGTCCGGAGCAACGATTTCGGATCCGCCGCGGCGGGGTTCGCGAACCACCAGAAACAGGATCAGGCCCATCGCCAGACCGGGGGCGCCCGCGACGAGGAACACCGTCCGCCAGCCGAAGGACTGGGCCAGGAAGCCGCCGACCAGAAAGATGATACCGGTTCCGATCGCCGAGCTCAGATACCAGATGCCGATGGCGGTCGAGCGCTGTTTGGGCGGAAAATAGTCCGAGACCATCGACATGGCCGTGGGCGCCCCGCCGGACTCTGCGATGCCGACGCCCATCCGGGCCAGCAGAAGATGAAGGTAGGAGTTGGCCGAGGCGCAGACCGCCGTCATCAGGCTCCAGAGCGCCAGAATACCGACCAGCATGTTCCGCCGGTTCACGCGGTCAACGAGGTAGCCCATCGGGATGGCGGCCAGCGCGAAGGCGAGGGCGTACCCCAGGCTTCCCAGCATTCCCATCTGGCTGTCATTGAGGCCGAACTCCTGCCGGATGGGTTCGACGACGACCGACAGGACATTGCGGTCGATGTGATGGGTTGAGTGCACGGCCGTCAAGACGGCCAGCACCAGCCAACGATAGTGGCTCCCCCTGGGTTTCGCGGGCGCGATCGCCAACGTCTCCGACATCAGCCGAGCCCTCCGAGATACTGAGCCAGATCATGGCTGTGAGGTTGATGGGCCAGCGAGCCGCCGTTGCAGACGATGGTCTCGCCATTGATGAAGCCCGCGTCTTCGGACGCCAGGAAGGCGACGACGGCGGCCACGTCTTCAGGCTTTCCGAGGCGGGGGGTCAGGACGTGGTTCTGGATCATCTCGATCAGCTCCGGCACGCCCGCCTGTGAGGCCTCGGTCAGGATGAGGCCGGGGGCGACCGCGTTGCAGCGGATGCCGCGGCGACCGTATTGGGTGGCGATGAACCGCGTCAGGGCGATGACGCCGGCCTTCGAGGTTCCGTAGGCGATCCGCGACAGGTCACCGACCAGGCCCGAGCCTGAAGCCGTGTTGATGATCGCGCCGCCGCCTGTCTCCAGCATCGCCGGGACGGCGTATTTGCAACCCGCCAGATAGCCGCGCAGGTTGACCGCCATGACCCGATCCCAGGTCTCGAAGCTGATATCGACCGCGGTGGTGTCCTCGCGCTGGATTTGCGGCGTCGTGATGGCCGCGTTGTTCAGCAGGATGTCGAGCCGACCGAACCGAGAGACCGTGGTCGCGATCAGGGCTTCCACCGTCTCCGCCTGCTCGGCGTCGTAGAATGCGGCCATCGCGCCATGGCCGATCCCGGCCGCGACCGCCTCGGCGCGATCGAGGTCCAGGTCGGCGATGACGGTGGTCGCGCCCTCGGACGTCAGGCGACGGGCCGTCGCCGAGCCGATCCCGCCCGCGCCGCCCGTGATGATCGCGATCTTGCCTTCCAGCCGTCTCATGGCGTCACTCGGGTCCGTAGAAGTTGTTCAGGAATTCGCTCTGATAGACGATCCGCTCACGCCGGAGCCGACGCGAGTGCAGCGGGTTTTCATCGTCGTCCATGGCGGACAGAACGATGGTTGGGCCGTCATCCAGATGCGCCAGCGCGGCCTCGGCGACATCCTGCGCGGCGGTCAGCGGCACGAGGTCTGGCGACAGGTTATTCTTCGCGAAGACGGTCCGCAGCTTGGGCGTATCGGTCGCGCCGATCAGCACGTTCAGGACGTCGACGCCTTTCGGCTTCAGTTCGCGCCACAGACTTTCGCCGAGATTCAGCGCATAGCCCTTGGTCGCAGAATAGAGCGCCAGCCGGCCGGTGCCCTGGAAGGCCGCCTCGGAGCCTATGAGGATAATCCCCCCGCGTCCCCGCTCGACGAAGGCGGTCGCAAACCGGTGGCAGGCGTCGGTCAGCATGTCGATGTTGCGCTGGAGCAGTTGGCGCCATTCGGCGTAGGGCTTGGCCAGAAACGGCCCGCCGACACTGTCGCCCCCGGCGTTGAAGATCACCAGGCCGAGGTCGAGTCCCTGCGCGCCGGCCTGCAGTCGAGCGGCCGCGTCAGGCGCCGTGAGGTCGAGAGAGCAGACGCGGGTTTCCACGCCGAAGGTGTCCTGCAACGTGGTCGCCAGCACCTCGAGCTTCTCTGTCCTGCGAGCCACAAGGATGAGGTTGCACCCTTTCGCCGCCGCCAGGATCGCAAGCTCGGCGCCCGTGCCTTCCGAGGCGCCGGACACCAGAACCCAGGGGCCGTATTTCGAGACAAACCTCGGATCACGGCGGCTGTCGTCAGTCATATTTTGTCCTTCATCGGTCCGCCAGCGCCCTGCAAAAGAGCTCCGCTCCCGACCCTTGCGGTTCGGGAGCGGGAGGCGGGGTGGTGGGGTCAAAGCGTGCGGCGGATCTCGAAGCCGAAGGTCCGCGGATCGCCGTAAAGCCGCGAGTCGAAGCCGAAGCGGCTGGTCCGGTCGGTGGTGTTGAGGATGTAGTCCTCGTCGGTCGCGTTCTTGACGTAGACGCCCAGGTCGACGTCACTGCCGCCGACGTTCTTCCAGTCGATCCGGGCGTCGACCAAGCCATAGCCCGGGGCGATATTGCCGGGGGTGGTCAGGTTGTCGTCCGAGAAGGCGACCTCGCTGATGTAGGCATAACTGACGTTGGCGACCAACTCGCCTGTCGGCAGCGGATGCCGCCAGGTCGCCGAGATGTTGACCGTGTCTTCCGGCGCCTGGGCGAACTTGTTGCCCGTGACGTCGCCCAGAAGGGCGTTCTGGAAGCTGTCGTATTGGGTATGCAGATAGCCGTAGGACGCCTGGATCGTCAGCGGTTCGATGGGCCGGGCCAGAAGTTCGATCTGGGCGCCGTAGATCGTGGCCTCGGCGGCGTTGAAATTTCCGGTCACGATCAGATTGTCGAAGACCAGCGAAGTCGTCCTCTGGATGTCCTTGTACCGGGCGTAGAAGGCCGAGACGTTGGTCCGGATCGGCATGCCGGCCAGGCTCCAGTCGGCCTTGAGACCGGTTTCGTAGTCGGTGATGAATTCCGGCCGCACGACCTCGAGATCAGGGTCGTTGATGTTGGGGTTGAAACCGCCGGCGTTGTAGCCCTTGCGCGTGGTCGCATAGATCAGAAGGTCGTCGGTCGCCTTGAAATCCAGGGACAGATTGTAGGTCACGGCATCGGTCTTGGCCGCGATCGACTGGATGCAGGTCGAGATGTTCACGCTGGGAAGAGCGGCGGGAAGGTTGCAGACGTGTCCAGGGCTGTAGCCGAACTGGGCCGTCTTCACGTCGTCCTCGGTGTAGCGAACCCCCGCGGTCAGGTTCAGGCGTTCGGTCAGGGCGTAAGTGCCCTGGGCGTAAACCGCCCTTGAGTCCGTGGTCGTGTTGCCGCCGGTCTGCTGGGTCGTATTGTTGTTGTGCGGCGTGCCGACCGGAGCGAACAGCAGATAAGAGTTGAAGTTGTCGACGTCGCTGTTGGACGAGTAGAGACCCGCAACCCAGGTCAAACGTTCCGAAAAGGCGTTGCCGAGCATTTGCAGTTCGTGGGTCTGAAGGCTGGTCTCGTTTTCATTGAGGCCGATGATGACCGGCAACGGGATCGAGAGCTGGCTTGTGAACTGACGGTCCTCGTTGTGCTGATAGCCGGCGATGTATTTGACCGTGAGGCCACCGAAATGTCCGGTCATCACATTGGTCAGCTGCCACGGCGAGGCCGTCTGGCTGGCGTTCAGCGGGATGGAAACGGTGCGGATGCCCCGCGCCCGTTGGGCGGCCAGTTCCGTGGCGTAGGCGGCGCCATAAATGCACGACGGCAGGGCCGTCGGGCAGACCGGCGTGCCGGCGCCGGCGCCGCTGATCTGGGCGTAGGGCGTGTCGTCACGGTGGGCGTAGTTGAAGGTGGTGTAGTTGCTGAAGGCGTCGTTCGGCGTGAACAGCGCCGAAACGCGCAGCGACCGGTGGTCCAGCGCCTGAAGATCCGGACCGGTCAGGTTGTCGATGATCCCGTCGCGCAGCGTCACCTGGGCGCCGAACCGCAGGGCGAACATGTCGTTGACCGGCAGGTTCACGACCGCCGTGCCTTCACGCAGATTGAAGCTGCCGAAACGGCCTTCGACATAGCCGTCGATGTCGCGGCCGGGCATTCTGGGTACGAACAGGACGGCGCCGCCGGTGCTGTTCTTGCCGAACAAGGTCCCCTGCGGTCCGGACACGGCCTGGATCGATGACAGGTCCCACAGCATCTGGTCGGCGAGGACGCCATTGACCGGGACTTCATTCAGATAGCTGACCACCCCCGTGCGGACGCCTCTCAGAGAGAACTGCTGCGTCCCGCCGAAGATGCTCACGCCCACATTGAGGGTGGGGACCAGTTTCTGAAGATCCGTTCCGGTGGTGATCGTGTGATTTTCCAGCTCTTCGGATGAGATGCCGGTGACGCTCAGCGGGACGTCCTGAAGGCGTTCCTCGGACCGCCGGGCGACCACCACGACGTCATCGAGTTGCGCCGCCTGTTCCTCTTTGGGCGCCGAGGTCTGGGCGTGGGCGATGTCCAGGCCGAGGATGGACGGGCCTGAGACAAGCGCAAGCGCGCTCGCTCCCGCGAGCAGAAGGTGTCTAGCCATGGTTTCCCCCTAAGGAAATGATGTTGGCCAGCTCAGGACAGTCTACGCCATCCTTGATATCGGAGCTGGCTTGAAGTCAGTGCCGTACGCGTAATCTGTCGCGACTGTCTCGCCGGAAGCGATCCCTGACGCGAATACCCGGAAAAGTGCTTCTGGGCCCGATCAATACTCTGAGCCTGAAAGGAGATTGATCCTGCAAGAAATGTAAGTCAAGTGACTTAACATTAGTCGGAGAGATGGGCCGCCTCCGCCTTGACGCCGCGTTTCCTGTCGAGATCGGCCATGTTGATATATTCCCGCCACCGGACGATCAGACCGTCGTCGTCCAGCTCGTAGATGGCGATCATCTGATGCGGACACGGACGCCCGACCAGTACCGCCCAGTCGGACCGTTCCTGGATGACCACATGCCGGTTCGAGACAGCATGGACGGTGTTGCACCGATTGTGGCCGGAGTAGGCGATCTGTCGATTGATCTCGGCCCTTAGGGCGTCGCGGCCCTTCACCAGAGGGCCGCCAGGGACCCACAGGCGCCACTCCGCGTCGGGCGCCATCATGGCGACGATGCGATCGACGTCGGGCCGACTGGCGGGCGTGCCGTCGCCCCAGGCGTCGCAGAACGCCTCGATCAGGGCTTGTTCGGGCCCCTGCGGCGGATGCAGGGCGATCCTCAGTCCCGATCCATCGGTCGCTTCGGGAATGGGCGGTCGCTGATCGAGAGAGGCGCTCGTGGGCCTGTCCTCGAGACCCGAGAGGGCGTCCGGAGGCACGCCGGCCTGACGTGCGAAATCGAGCCCGTCGAAATAGTCGCGCCAGGCGGTGATCTGGCCCGCCTCGTTGAATTCGAATGCGCCGGCGATCCAGCGGTCAATCGGTCGATCACCGCGGACAAAGCGGTCTCGTCGTTCCGCGATGACCATGTCGTTGCTTGAGGCGATGAGCAAAACCTCACTGCGGACGTCGACGATGCGGGCGGCCTGCCGCTCCAGCTCGGCGCGGATGGCGATCTTGCCGATGAGGGTCGGACCGTCCGGCATGTAGAGCGTCCAGCGGGCTTCGTCGGCGAACCCGGCGAGAATCCGCTCGATATCCGGGCCGTCTTCGTCGCACCAACCCGCCAGCATGTCGCGAACGACGCCTTCCTGGATCGCGCCCATCGCTCAGAACTCCGTGGCTGCGGCCGGCTTGTGCCGGGGGATCAGATAGTCGAGCTGAAGCTGGGCGAAGGGCAGGGGCGCCGTCATGCCGCCGTCGCACTTGTAGAGCCCGCCGTTCATGAAGGCCGCCTCGTCGGACGCGAGATACGCGGCCAGGTTGGCGATGTCTTCGGGTTGGCCGAGGCGCGGCGCGTTCTGCAGCTTCATGAAGGCGGCATGCATCTCGGCGCTGGCCCAGGCCTTCATCGCCGGGGTCTCGATCACGCCGGGGATCACCGCGTTGCAGCGGATCCCCTGCTTGCCGTAGTTGGTGGCGATCGTCTTGACGTACCAGTTCACCATCGCCTTGGACGCGCCATAGGAAAACTGGGCGACGTCGCCGCCCAGCGAACTCGTGGAGGAGGTGAAAAGAATGCAGCCGCTGCCGCGCTCGAGCATGTGGGGCAGGGCGTATTTCGAGGCGAGCACACCGCCCAGCACATTGACCTGGACGATCTCGTGAAAGACCGCGGCGTCGAACTCCAGGAAGTCGACGTCCCGCTTGCGCTTCCCGGCCGCCGTGTTGACGGCGTTGTTGAACAGGATGTCCAGCCTGCCGAGTTCGCCGATGGTGCGATCGACCATGTCCTTGAGGGCCAGATCATCCGAGACATCGACGGCGAAGCCGACGGCTTTGCCGCCCGCCGCATGGATCTCCTCGGCGACGGCCTCGGCGGTGTCGCCGAGGATGTCGGTCACCGCGACCGCCGCGCCCTCCGCAGCGAACTTCAGCGCAGAGGCGCGGCCGATCCCCGATCCTGCCCCTGTGATTACGGCGGTCTTGCCGGTCAGACGTGTCATGCAATTCTTCCGTTCACAGGGGAGATGAGGCCGTTTTCGAGGGAGGGGCTATTCGAACTTCTTGCCGTCCATGACGCTCTGGATCGGTGATTCACCCGGCTGGGGCCGCGCCGCGCGCTCGGCCCAGTAGGTCCTGAGCTGGCTGTCGGGATCGGAGACCACGGTCGGATGGACGTCGTAGATGAAGGTCTCGCGCGTTTGCGGCGTATAGGCCGGCCAGGCGGGGGCGCCCGGGATCGACGGGTTTCCGGTGCGGGCGAAGGCGGCGAAGGTCGCGCTCATAAGACGCGCCATCGCATCCTGGTCGGGACCCGCGCCGACCAGACCGGCCGAAACGTCGACGTTGTCGAAGATGAAGGGCAGTTCGACCGCGTGCGGCGACCTCAGCTTGCCGCCCAGCACCGGCGAGTTCCAGTCGATCTTGTACATGTAGACCGGTGCGGCCCGCTGGGCATACTTGCGCTCCGCCAGGGTGATCGAGCTCGAGGTGAACATCATGTCGGTCATGATGCTGGTGTAGAGATGCATCGGCCGGTCGTTCGGCGCCTGGGCGCGATAGAGGGCGATGGTGTTGGCCGCTTCCTGGGGGCCGACCATGCCGCCGACACGGGTCACCAGATCCTCCTCGGTCATCGTCTGCCAGGTCGGGTCGCTGAGAACGACGTTGGTGGCCTCGTCCTTGGTTGAGCCGACCATGATCGGGACATTGGCCGACAGCGGCGAACCGACGGGATCGAAGGGATTGGTGGGCAGGGTCTCGCCATCGACTGCGGGCATATAGGCGAGCAGTCCGGCGCGGGCTCCCGCCCGCATCAGCGTGTCCGTGGGCAGGGCGCGCAAGCCCGCAACATCGCCAATCTGTAGTCCGAGCTGGGTGTAGAGCTTGTCTCGCGTGGCGGTAGCGGCTTCCACCGTGCCGACCTTCACGGCCGCGCCGCTTTCGATGATGGCCTTGGCGAACAGCCCCTGGGCCGCCGGCATGGCAAGCAGGGTGCTGACTTTGGAGCCGCCGCCGGACTGGCCGAAGATGGTGACATTGTCCGGGTCGCCGCCGAACTGGGCGATGTTCGCCTTGACCCATTTCAGAGCCGCCACGATGTCGAGCATCCCGGCAAGGTTGGAGTCGGCGTATTCGGGCCCGGCCTCCGGGCCGAGCTGAAGATAGCCGAACACGTTCAGGCGGTGGTTCAGCGTGACCACGACCACGTCCTGGCCCCGCGAGAGGTTGCTGCCCTCGTAGTATTTGTCGCCGCCGCTGCCGAGGAAGAAGCCCCCGCCGTGCAGCCAGACCATAACCGGCCGTTTGGCGTTGTCGGCGACGGCGGGCGTCCAGACGTTCAGAACCAGACAGTCTTCGCTGGTCGGCAGGTCGGAGAAGGACAGCACGCTGGCCATTTCAGGCGGCATGTTCACAGGCGGTTGCGGGCAGCGATCGCCCATCCGGTCCGCGACCCTCACCCCGCCCCAGGACGGCGGCGGAGCCGGCGGCAGGAAGCGGTTGGCCCCGCCTGTGTCCGCGCCATAGTGGATGCCCAGGAAGGACAGGACGCCTCGCGAGGGCACGCCCTGAAGCTGGCCTTCGGCAGTGGTCACGATCGGCGGCGCGGCTTCCTGGGCGCGGGCCGGGGACGGTGGCAGGGCTACGGCGAGCACGGTGGCGAAAAGGACGGCGGCCGATGCGGACGCGGCCCCGGTGAAGGCGAAGAGATGAGACATGCCGAACCTGTTCCGGAAGGCCGCTCGCGGCCTCGTTGCTGGAGTCCGTTCAGGGCCAGGCGTGCGGAATCGGCATGGCCGAGCGCGCCGCGAAGCGGGTGAGAACGGTGATGACTGCGTTTCCACTCCCGAGCGTTCGGCGATGCGCCGAGCGGCTCTTTTTTCGAGGTCTGATCACCCGGCGGCCTGGGCGGCCTTCGGACAAAACGCCCCGATGCATCTGAGGTCCAGCTCCCATATAAGTCAAGCGACTTAAGTTGGGATTTGCAAAATTTCGGTACAATCTTTGGCTGATCGTCCGCTTTTATTTTCCCTGTGGCTGAGGCAAGAACCCGGGATGGCGAGACTTTTCCAGGAGTACCCGAAAACCGCTCGCAAACTGATGCTGGCCGCCGAACGCCTGTACGGTCAGCACGGTCTGGATGGCGTCTCGCTGCGCCAGCTCGCGACGGCCGCGGGCCAGGCCAACAATTATGTCGTCCAGCATCATTTCGGCTCCAAGCTCGGCCTGATCCAGGCCGTGTCGGAGATGCGGCTCCCCGCGATGGAGAGCCACCGCCAGACGTTGCTGGACGCCGCGCGCGCAGAGAACGACTTCAGCGTCGCCCGGATGCTGAGCTGCTTGTTCTCGCCGCTGGTGACGGTGCTGGAGGCGCAGGACATGAAGGACTACGCCCGGTTCACCTTGGCCGTCATGCATCTGGATCCCGAACAGCATCCCTTTGTGCGCTCGACCGATATTTCACCCGCGTCGACCGAAATCCGGAGCAAGCTGAACGAAAGTCTGTCGCATCTGGGACCGGACGTCTTCCGTCGTCGCCTCGCGCTCAGCGCCAGTGTTTTTCTGAACGGCATTTCGGAGCTGGGCGGAAAGCTGAAGCTGTCGCCCACGGGCTATGTGAGTAATGACCAGTACTGCAGCGACGTGTTCGAAGCGGCGCTCGCTGTTTTGACAAGCCCGTTTTCAACAACCCCCCGCGCCGATTTCTGCAAGCCGGACGGCGGTTGATCGGTCATGCAAAACGCCGCCCTGCGCAGGCAGGACGGCGTTGCGTGCAGCCGGATGGCGTTCAGGTCTGTCGGGGCGCCTGGCAGGTCCAGTTCGCGGCGTCATAGACCGCGTTGGGCGTGCCGGCCTTCGAACGGTCGAACACAGCGACTTCGGGATAACGGCACAGCATGAAGTCTCGCGACGCGCCGGTCGGCGGCGGCACGAGGACGCCCGACACGGTCCGCGTGCCGGGATCGGCGAACAGCAACTGCTGGCGATCCGTTCCGCGGTGAGCGACGACCGGACCGGGAGCCTCGCCCTTCTCGACCCAGTTGATCAGGGTCGTCATGAGCATGTCGGGCGCGTCGCCTGGACCCGTGCCCGAACCGCAGTGGCCCATGCCGGGGACACGATAGAAGCTGGCGAAGGTGCGCAGATCATCCATGCCCCCGACAGAGGCCGCGGCGTCCTTGTAGTACTGCTCCATTTCCGTATCGATACAGCAGGGATCGCTGACGCCGTTCCACATCAGAACCTTGCCGCCGTTGGCATGATAGGCGGCGAGGTTGGCGCTGTAGGGCCAGCCGAAGTCGAGCTTTTTGGTCGCCTCCCACCAACGGTCGATGGTCGCCTGATCGTTCAGGTCCATCTTCATCACGTCGAAGTCGGGGCCGAACAGGACCTTGGCCAGCGAACTGCCGATGATGTAGCCGGGTGAGGATCGCATCATGTTCTGGGGTGTGGAGGCGTCCGACCATGGCGGCGGCACCTGGCCCATGAACCCGGCCCAGACGCTCATGTTCGAGATCGGGAAACCGACCTTGATCTGGCCCGACGGACTGCGCGGCCCGGCGACGATCGACTTGATGCTCTTGAGTTCGGGCTGGGTCAGGCAGTCGGGTTTGTCACCGTCCGCGCAGGCGAGCGTGTCGAAGTCGAAGTGGCATTTGGTGTGGTCCTGGATGATCTCGTCCTTCGCGCCGTCTATCTCGTCGCAAGCGGCCGTGACCCTGGCGTCCAGCATGGCGAACTTGGCGGGCGAGACCCAGGAGCCGGGTTCGCGAGCCATCTGCTGGGCGGCGTTGATGAAGGCCAGCATGGTCGCCGAACTGCGCCCCCCCGGCGCGCCGAGCAGGACCCCGTCATAGTCTTCAGGATGCCGCTCGATGGCCTCGGTCGTCATCCGCCCACCGCCGGAGCAGCCGGAGGTATAGCGATAGAAGGCCTGGCCGCCGTAGTAGGCGCGCGTGATCTGCTGCGTCGCCACGGCCGTGACGTGGGCGCCCCGATCGATGTGGTCGCGGGCCTTGGCGGGGTCGGCCAGGAAGCTCCAGTCGAGGATGTCGCCGGTGTGGCC
>Ga0209630_10001930_pt1 | contig 21046 bp, 29 predicted proteins | sample COG_01_FD_184745 | JGI IMG/M metagenome (GOLD analysis project Ga0209630, IMG submission 184745) | Pelagic Microbial community sample from North Sea - COGITO 998_met_01 (SPAdes) (version 2) | ecosystem: Environmental > Aquatic > Marine > Neritic zone/Coastal water | place: Helgoland, sampling... | reverse complement strand
CAACCTGTCGCCGATCCAGCTGGCCCACGTCGACCTGCCGCGTCTGGTCCACCAGATCCTGATCGAAACGGGCCTGAAGCCCGCGCGTCTGGAGCTGGAGATCACCGAGACGGCGATGATCACCGATCTGGACCGCACCACCCACATCCTGCGTCAGCTGAAGCTGCTGGGCGTGTCGGTGGCCATGGACGACTTCGGCACCGGCTATTCGTCCCTGTCGACCCTGCGGGCCTTCCCGTTCGACAAGATCAAGCTGGATCGCTCGTTCATGCTGGAGCTGGACGAAAGCCCCCAGTCCAAGGCCATCATCCGCGCCGTCCTGGCCCTGGGCGAAAGCCTGGAGATCCCGGTCCTGGCCGAAGGGGTCGAGACCATGGATCAACTGACCTTCCTGCGCGAACAGGGCTGTGACGAGGTCCAGGGCTATCTGCTGGGCCGCCCCAAGCCCGAGGCCGAACAGGTCGCGGCGCCCGAGGCCATCCTGTCGAGCGAGGCCGACTTCGAGGAGCATCGCCGGGTCGCCTGACACCGGTGACCCGACCTCCGTCGCGCCGCGAAAGTCCATACGGACATTGACTCAGGAGGGGCGGGCCGTCATAAGCCCGCCTTTCCCGCATTCGGCCCATGGTCGAAGGCGCGAATTCACTACGGACGATGCGTGGACCGCCGTTGAGATCGTCTTCCCACTTTCGGGGAGGCCGGGCCGCATCAAGTTGAAGAGATACGAATGTCCAAGCGCCACAGCGCCAAGTACAAGATCGACCGCGCCATGGGTGAAAACCTGTGGGGCCGCGCCAAGAGCCCGGTCAACAAGCGGTCCTACGGCCCCGGCCAGCACGGCCAGCGCCGCAAGTCCAAGGTTTCCGACTTCGGCCTGCAGCTGAAGGCCAAGCAGAAGCTCAAGGGCTACTACGGCAACCTGACCGAAAAGCAGTTCCGCAAGACCTATGACGAGGCCGCTCGCCGCAAGGGCAACACCTCGGAAAACCTGATCGGTCTGCTGGAAGCCCGTCTTGACGCGATCGTCTATCGCGCCAAGTTCGTCCCGACCGTCTGGGCCGCCCGTCAGTTCGTCAACCACGGCCACGTCACGGTCAACGGCAAGAAGGTGAACATCGCCTCCTACCGCGTGAAGCCGGACGACGTCGTCGCCGTCAAGGAAGCCTCGCGCAACATGGCTCTGGTGCTTGAAGCCCAGCAGTCGTCGGAACGCGACATCCCTGACTACATCGAACAGGGCGACCGTGGCTTCTCGGTCCGCTTCGTCCGTCAACCCGAACTGGCCGACGTGCCGTTCGCGGTGAAGATGGAGCCGAACCTGGTCGTCGAATACTACGCGTCCTAAGTTCGATCCGTTCGAAATGGAGAGGGCCCCGGAGCGATCCGGGGCCCTTTTTCTTTGGCCCGCCGGTCGCCCGCAGGCCGGAGGAAAGACGATGCCCGATATGGTTCTGGTCACGCCCGCGGCCGCGCATCTGGACAGCTATGTCCAGGCGCTGGAGACCGGCTGGTCGCCCGACAGCACGCGCGGTAGGGAGGCGGCGGACCAGCAGCTGGCGCTGATCCGGACCGACCCGGCGGCCTTTCTCGCTTCGCTGGATGATCCGGAGGCGCGGGGCGCGCCCGTCGAACTGCCTGACGGCAGCACGGTGCCGCGCCTGCCGGGCGTGATCCGCTGGATGTGGGACGGCGCCTTCTGCGGCATGATCGGCTTCCGCTGGCAGGCGGGGACGGCCGAGCTGCCACCCTCCTGCCTGGGACACATCGGCTATAATGTCGTGCCGTGGAAACGCGGGCAGGGGCATGCGACGCGCGCCCTGTCCATGATGCTGGGTGAAGCGCGTCGTCTCGGCATGCCCTGGGTCGAACTGACCACCACGCCCGACAACGCCTCTTCGCGGTATGTGATCGAGGCCAACGACGGGCGGCTGGTCGAACGGTTCGAGAAACTGCCGGCCTATGGCGGCGGCGAGGCCCTGCGGTTCCGGATCGATCTCTAGGTTCGCGCATTTCTCTCCAGCAGGAGACCGATGTTCGATTGGGACGCCCCGACACGCCACAAACACCCCGGCACCCGCAGGGCGCTGGCGGCCTATGCCGCGATGGCGGGGTTCTCGCTTCTCATCTGGATGGGCGTGACCGCCGCCGTCCTGAAATAGGCGCGCCTAAAGCGCCGGCTGCGGTCCGTATTCCCACGCATAGGGCACGCCGGTGTCGCCGAGGATGAAGCGGACCAAGGCCGGGAAGGCCGCCTCCGACCGGACGTCGTTGGACAGGATCAGGACGCAGCGGCGGCTGGCCTCGACGCAGACCCAGCTGTTGCCGGTCGAGTCATTGTGGCCGCCCTTGAAGAAGCCCGGACCCTGAGGGCCTGTGAAGGTCACCACGCCGAGACCGGCGGACAGGCCCGGGTGTTGCTCCGCCGCCGGCAGTTCGTCCTGGAAGCTGGGGAACTGAGTCGCGGTCTTGATCGGCAGTTGCGGCCGGACCAATTCGGCGGCCGAGGCGGGGCTCAGGCCGTCGCGACGGACGTAGGCGGCGACGAACTTCGACAGGTCGGCGATGGTCGTGTCCATCGATCCGGCGGCCCGGGGTTTGGAGCGTTCGTCATGCGGCTCGACCGAGCCGTCCGCAGTCCAGCCGTCAGCCAGATTGGTCGCGAAGTCGGGCCGCCACATCATCCCGGTCATGGGCATGCCGAAGCGGTCGAAGACCCGGCGCTGCATCTCAGCGCCGATGTCCATGCCCAGACCCTGCTCCAGCACGAACTGCAGCAGGATCAGGCCGTCGCCGGAGTAGGCGTAACGTGTCCCCGGATCGTAGTGGATCTTCAGCTTCCCGTCGGGCTCCAGAAAGCCGAAGTTGGAAAAGCCCGCCGAATGGGTCAGCAGGATGCGCGGGGTGATGGTCCGCCAGCGCGGGTCGTCAGCCAGGCCGCGATAGTCGGCGTAGCGGTCGGAGAGCTCCTCGCTCCAGTATTCCGGCAGGGGTTTTGGCAGGTAGGCCGCGATGGGGGTGTCGAGATCGATCTTCCCCTCGTCGACCAGCTGCATCACCGTCCAGGCGAAGACGGCCTTGGTCAGGGAGGCGCCGTACATGACGGTGTCGGTTTCGAGCGGATCGCCCTTGGCGTTGCGGTCGCCCCAGGCCCTGACCTGGGTCACCTGACCGTCATCGATGACGGCCAGCGCCAGCCCCTCGGAATGGGTCGCGCCCATCAACCGTGTGACTTCGGCGTCGATAGCGGCGGGCGAGGGGATCGGGCGGCTTTCAGCCCCCGTTTGAGCCAGGGCCGGCGCGGCGACTGTCAGCAGGGCCATGGCGGCGAGGGCGGCGAGAGACGTCACGGGCGTGGGCATCAAGGCCATGGGGAGCAACTCGCTTTTCGGGTGCGTTCAGGGGCGAATTAAGCGCATAATGGGCTTCTGGCTGTTGAGGGTAAGGGGCATGGCGCCCGTTCGCGCATTAATTCTTTGTGGGGTTTCCGGCCTCGCTCTGACCGCCCTGTCGGCCTGCGCCTCCGTGACCTCGCGGCTGGGTCTCGGGCCGGAGCAACAGGCCGGGGTTTCGCAGCCCATGCCGGGCGTGCTCGAGCCCATCCACGCCGCGGCCCTGGTCAACAACACCGCCGTCTTCTGGGTCAGCTCGAACGGCTGCACCAAGAAGGATGACCTGCGTCCCTTCGTGGCGGCGCGCGGCGACGAGTCGGTCATCACCCTGCGCCGTATCACCGAGGATCTGTGCGCCACCCCCGAAGACGAGGGAGTGGAGATCAAATGGTCGTTCGAGGAGTTGGGGCTGAAGCCCGGCGCGCGCGTCTCGGTCAACAACCCCTACCAGCTGCCCCAGACCTGAAATTTAAGCCGGGGCGTGCACCCGGCCGTAGCCCGGCCAGGTGCTGTCGGTCGCCCGTGCATACTGGTCCGGCAGGCCCTCGGGTTGACCCAGGGCCGACGCCGCGTGGTGCGGCCAGTTGGGATCGTCCAGCACCGCGCGGGCGATGGCCACGGCGTCGGCCTGGCCCGAGGCGACGATCTGTTCGGCCTGATGGGCGTCATAGATCATGCCCACGGCGATGACGTTGGCCTCGGGAAGCGCCGCTTTCACGGCTTCGGCGAAGGGCAACTGATAGCCGGGTTGGTCGCCCGGGATCTTCGCCGTCGCGACATTGCCGCCACTGGTCAGGTGCAGATAGTCGTAGCCCAGATCGTGCAGGGCGCGGCTGAAGGCGACCGCCTCGTCCGGGGTGATGCCGCCATCGGTCCAGTCCGAGCCGTTCAGGCGGGCGCCCAGGGCTCGTGTCCGGGGCCAGGCGTCGCGCAGGGCCGCCGCGACCCGCAGCGGGAAGCGCATGCGGTTCTCCAGCGAGCCGCCGTAGTCGTCCGTCCGGCGGTTCGACAACGGCGACAGGAACTGGGTCAGCAGATAGCCGTGGGCGGCATGCAGCTCGACCACGTCGAAGCCGGCGCGCTGGGCCCGCTGGGCGGCCTGGACGAAGCCGTCGACGACGCGCTGCATCCCGGCCTCGTCGAGGGCCTCGGGCGTATGCCAGTCGTCGCGGAAAGGCTCGGCGGAGGCGGAGACCGTCTGCCACGCCTTGTCGGCGCCGGCCGGGCCGCCGCGCTCGACCCAAGGCGGATTGGTCGAGGCCTTGCGACCCGCATGGGCCAGCTGGATGCCGACGGGCGTGTCGGAATAGGTGCGGATCTGCCGGATCAGGGTCGCGAAGGCGGCCTCCTGTTCGTCGTTCCACAGGCCGGTGTCGGCCCAGGAGATGCGGGCCTCGGGCACGATCCCCGTCGCCTCGACGATCACCAGGGATGCGCCCGACAGGGCCAGCTTGCCCAGGTGCTGGGCATGCCAGGGCTGGGGCACGCCGTCGATGGCCGAATACTGGCACATCGGGGCGATGACGATGCGGTTCTTCAGCGTCAGGGGACCGACGGCGAGAGGCGAAAACAGCTGGCTCATGAAAGCGTCCGTGGCGGAGGAGGCTCAGTAGCTATGCCGGTTGCGGATCGGATCAAGGGGCGCCGCCCACGGACCCGTCAGGCGTGAAACCCTTTCCGATTATTCACGTGTCTTTTGAACGGCGTCGGGTGATCAAGGATCACAAGCTTCAGTAAGGGGATCTCACCAATGCTTCGTCTCGCCCTCGCCATCGCCATCGCCGCCCCGCTGCTGTCGGGCTGCATCATCATCGCCACCGACAAGCCGACCACCCGCGTCGTCCAGACCACCCCGGCCGACGCCCAGTAATGCGTGCCGTCAAGGGCCTGCTTCTGGCGGCGGCGATCACGCCGCTGCTGGGGGCCTGCGTGATCTATGACAGCGGCGGAGAGGACAAGGTCTCCGTCCGCGTCGGGTCGCACACCACCATCGCCTCCAGCGACGATCTGGAGGTGCTGCGCGCCGTGCGTTTCGAACCGGGCGCCCTGGTGGTCCGGGCCGATTCGAACGGCTGCACCGACGCCTCGGCCTTCGCGGTCGAGGTTTCCGAAGGCGACGGGCCGACCCGCCTGACGCTCACACGCCGCACGCCCGACGCCTGCAAGGCCCTTGTGCCCGAAGGCGTCGAGCTGCGCTGGACCTACGAAGAACTGGGCCTTCAGCCCGGCAAGTCGGTCAGCGTGACCAACCCGGTCCGACTGCCCTAGCAGACCGGAAAAAGGGGCGGGCGCCGCCGCGTCCGCCCTTCTCGGCCCGCCCCCGAAGGCGCTAGAAGACGGCATGTCCTCCGCCCTGCCTGATGCGCCCCTTCCCGACGCGAGCCGCAACTGGGTCGACGCCCATGCGCCGGAAGCCCTGAAGCCGTGGCTGAAGCTGGGCCGCTTCGATCGCCCCATCGGCATCTGGCTGTTGCTCCTGCCCGGCTGGCAGGGGATCGCGCTCGCCCACGCCCGCTATTCCGAAGCGCCCGGCCTCTATGCCCTGTGGCTGTTCGTCGGCTTCGGCCTCGGCGCGTGCCTGATGCGGGCCGCGGGCTGCGCCTTCAACGACATCGTGGATCGCGACATCGACGCGAAGGTCTCGCGCACCGCCCTGCGCCCCATCCCGTCGGGCCGGATCTCGGTCAAACAGGCCTGGGCCTTCGTCATCAGCTGCAGCCTGATCAGCCTGCTGATCCTGCTCACCCTGAACCTCCCCGCCATCCTACTGGGCGTCGGATCGCTGGCCCTCGTCGCGGCCTATCCCTTCATGAAGCGGATCACCTGGTGGCCCCAGGCCTGGCTTGGCCTGACCTTCAACTGGGGCGCCCTGATGGGCTTCGCCGCCGCCGTGACGGTCGCGGCCGCCGGCTTCGTCGCCAAGGCCTCGGTGGAGACTGGCGCGAGCGCCGGCGCCCTGGAACCCGTCTGGAGCCTTCAGGACGCCCTGCCGGCCCTGTTTCTCTATGCTGGCGGGGTATTCTGGACCTTGGGCTATGATACCGTCTACGCCCTTCAGGACATCGAGGACGACGCCATGGTCGGGGTGAAGTCCTCGGCGCGGCGGCTGGGCCCGGCGGTCAAACAGGGCGTTGCGACCTTCTATGTCCTGACGGTGCTCTGCGCCCTCGCCGCCGGCTGGGCGGCGGGACTGGGGCCGCTGTTCTACGCCGCCGTCCTGGTCTACGCGGGTCATCTGGTCTGGCAGGTGCGGACGCTTCGCCCCGAGAACGCCACGCTCGCGCTGAAACTGTTCAAGTCGAACCGGGAAGCCGGTTTCATCCTGCTGGGCGCCCTCGCGCTCGGCGCCGTCCATTTCGCCTGAGGAGCCCTTCCGCATGACCTCCGCCCGGATGATCAAGGCCCTGCTGCTGACCCCCCTCGCTGTGGCCGCCGTCGCCGCGACCCTGTCGGCCTGCAACCGCGACAAGGACAAGGCTGCCGCTCCGGCGTCCGCCCCCGCGGCGACCGTGACCGAGACCCCCGCCTCGGCCGGCGCGCCCTTCGGCTACAAGTCCGAGACGCCGTACGCCACGGTCGAGTTGAAGCTGCCCGAGGCGGTGCGCAACCAGCCCGACCTGCACGTCCGCCTCTATTCGGAATCGGTCAAGGACCTGAAGGCCTTCGTCGAGGGCGCCCAGGCAGACCGCACCGAGGCCGGCGGCGATCAGGGCATGCCCGCCTATGAATCCCTGATCACCTTCGACACCCCGGTCGAGACCGGCAAGCTCTTCAGCCTGGCCCGGTCGGACTATGAGTTCACCGGCGGGGCGCACGGCAATACGGCCTATACCGGCGTCCTGTGGGACAAGGCGATGAAGCGGCCGGTCACGGCGGCGGGCCTGCTGAAGCCGGGCGTGGCCCTCTCGGCGCTGGACGGCCTGCTGTGCACCGCCGTCAACGCCGAGAAGCGCAAGCGCGACCCGCAGGCCGAGACCGTCAGCCTGAACCCCAAGGACGCCTCGGGCTGGAGCTGCCCCCACGCCGCCGACACCCCCATCGTTCTGGCCCCGAGCACCGAGCCGGGCAAGGCGGGCGGTCTGGTCTTCCTCGTCGGCCCCTATCAGGTCGGCCCCTATGCCGAGGGCGCCTATCAGGTGCCGGTGCCGCAGGCCGCGATCCGCAGCCTGCTGGCCCCCGCCTATGCCGACGAGTTCGCCGGCGCACCGGTGATGCCGAAGGGCTAGGCGCTACTTCAGGAACTCATCGATCAGTGCGTCGAAGCGGGCGGGCTGGTCGGCCATGATGAAGTGGCGGCTGCCGTCGACGCGGACCAGCTTCACTCCGGGCAGGGCGGCGTATTCGTGCGCCCAAAGGCCATCGGCCATGGCCGCGGGGGCGCCGCCGTCGGCGTCCGAGGCATAGACGGCGGTGACCGGCGTGGTCATGCCGGCCAGACCGGGGCGGGCGTCGGTGGTCATGACGTCCTTCAGGGCGGCGGCGAGGGCGCGGCGGTCGCTGGCCATGGACCATTCGACGACGAGGGCGCGGGTGGCGGGATCGCGGACGAGGCCGGCGGCCGTCTGGGCCTGCTGGGCGCGGAAGGTCGCCTCATCGGCGGACAGGATGCCGGTGGCGGCCTGATCGGCGAAGGGGCGGGCCTGTTCCGCCGTGACCTGCGGTCCGTACATGGCGCTGAAGAAGGGCAGGGAGTCGACGCTCATCAGTCGCCCGACCAGTTCGGGGTGGGCCTGGGCCAGCAGCAGGCCCGAGAGGCCGCCCATGGAATGGCCGATGACGGCGGGGTGGTCGAGACCGGCGGTGCGGATGTAGCGGGCCAGTTCCTCGACCTCGGGGGCGACGAAGGCGCCGTCGCCGTGGCTCCAGGGTTCGCCCGCGAAGCCGGACAGCTGGACCAGATGGACGCGATGGGCCGCCGACAGTCGGGCCGCCAGCGAACGCCACACCTCGCGCGCGGAGGCGAGGCCGGGGATCAGGATGACGTCGGGGCCGGAGCCGATCACCTCGACCGACAGCCGGTCGGAGGCGAAGGCGCCAGCGGAAGCCTGAGGTTGGGGCGTTTCAGCGTGAGCGTGACGGCTGCTGACGCTGATCGCCGTGATGATGGCGACCAGAATGGCGACCTTGGGGAATGGGCGCGCGCAGGCGCCGCGCAGGAGCGCGTGGAACATCTCATATATCCTTGTAAGGTTATCCTGACTTTACGTCAGGCGAGGTCAGGCGTGCGGGTTTTCGAAGATGTCTTCGACAGGCCGGGCGAACAGCACGGCCACCCGGTAGGCGAGGTCGAGGGAGGGGTCGTGCTTCTCGGTCTCGAGGGCGTTGACGGCCTGACGCGAGACCCCCAGCGCCTGACCCAGCTGTTCCTGGGTCCAGCCGCGTTCGACGCGCAGAAGCTTCAGCCGGTTCTTCATTTCGAGGTCCGGATGAAGGGCGCGCTGACGCCCCAGAAGAACCAGAACAGCGGATAGATCAGCCAGGCGGGCAGGTGATAGGCGCCGGCATAGCTCTCGCCAAAGCCCCACATGCTGGCGACCGCCATCGACAGGCCCGAGGCGATAATGAACTGTTTGGCGGTCAGGGCGCGCACGAACTCGTCGGAGTCGCGGATCAGGCTGAGCGTCGCCCAGATCTGACCGACGACGGGCGCCGAAATGACCAGCGCCAGAACCCAGGCGGCAGGCTTGCCCATGATTTCGTCGAAGGCGCCGAAGATGGCTCCCGTATTGACCAGGGCATAGGGGATCATGAAGGCCATGGTCCGGATGACGTATTTCCGGTGAGCCGGGGTGGTCGATTTGCCGAGCGCGAGCATGACGCGTTCTCCTGACTTGATGTCAGGAGAACATGACACGACCTTCGTGTAAGGTCAACATGACTTTTCGTCAGGGCTGCCTGACGTTCAGAATGGACCGTTCGAGACCACCCGCTCGTCGATGGTGGCGCGCAAGGCCGCGATGCGGCGGTCATAGGCGCGGCGCAGGCAGGGGACGTCGGCGCCGCAGCGGCCGCGCCCCGCCAACCATTGGGCCTGTTCGCGCCGGATGGCGTCGCGCGATCCCATCGGCACCAGCTTCTGGATCAGACCGTAGAGGACGGACAATTCGACGTCGCGATCCTCCAGAACGCGGTTGCCGCAGATGGCCCGCTCGTCGGTCGAGCGGGCGCGGGCGCAGTCGAAGCTGGCCGCCCGTGCAGTCGAGGCGAGGGGCGTGACGCCCTGACCGACGGTCAGAATTCCAGCGAGGGCGAGGGTGGAAACGATCAGGCGAAACGGGCGCATATCCGGTCTCCGATGACGGAATCGGGCGCACGCTAGTCCCGCCTTCCTTGCGGCGCTATCCTGAACCCATGTCAGCCGCACCCCGCGTCTCGCCGTCCGACCTGTTCACGCCCGAGGAATGGGCGCCGTTCCAGTCGCGCTCGGCGTGGAAGGGGCCGCTGCTGGTCGCCCATGCCTGGGGCGTCATCGCCTTGGCCGTCGTCGCGGGCGTGATCTGGCCGGTGCTGATCCCGGTTTGCGTCATGATCATCGGCACGCGCCAGCTGGGTCTGGCCATCCTGATGCATGAGGCCGCGCACGGGGCCCTGGCGAAGAACCTGAAGCTCAACGACTGGCTCGGTCACTGGCTGTGCGCCGTGCCGATCGGGGCGTCGCTCAGCGCCTACCGCCCCTACCACCTGTCCCACCACCGTTTCGCCCAGCAGCCCGAGGACCCGGACCTGATGCTGTCGGCGCCCTTCCCGGTGACGCCGGCCTCCCTGCGCCGCAAGATGATCCGCGACCTGACCGGCCAGACCTTCTTCAAGCAGCGGGTCCTGCTGCCCATCGCCATGGCGAGGAAGGCGAACGCGGAGGCGGCGGGCTCAAGTAGCGCGACGCGCGGTAGCCAAAAAAATGAAGCTCATGACTATGATTCCATCGTCACGGGCCGGTCGGTTCTGCCCTTCCTGTTGGTCAATCTGGCCATGCTCGCCGGTTTCGTCGCCGCCGGGGTCTGGTGGGCCTGGTTCGCCCTGTGGCTGCTGCCGATGGCGACCTGGTTCCCGTTGGTGACGCGTCTGCGGAACATCGCCGAACACGCCTGCGTCGAGGGCTCGGCGACTGACCCCTACCGCGCCGCCCGCACCACCCGCGCCGGCTGGTGGGAGCGCGCCCTGATCGCCCCCTACTGGGTCAATTTCCATGCCGAGCACCACCTGTTCATGCATGTCCCCTGTTGGAGCCTGCCCCGCCTGCACCGCGAGATCGGCGCCCGTCCGCAGGCTGAGGGAATGGAAATCGCGCCGGGTTATCTTGCGGTGCTGAGGCAAGCCGCGTCGCGGACGGATCCGGCATGAGCGGCTGGAAGCCGGGTCGCGGCTTGCTGGGGCCGCTCAAGCCGCTGATGGGCGATTGGGTCGCCGAGGCCGAGGCGCACGGTCAGGTCATGGTCTGTACGCGGACGTTCGTGCCCTTCGGCAAGGGCTGGGTCCGGCTGGAGGCGGTGTGGAATATGGGCGAGCGCGGCGACTACCGGGAGGTGGCCCTGTTCGGCGCCGGAGATGACGGGGGCCTGTCCTTCTTCTCATTCACCAACGACGGCAAGCGGTCGATGGGCCGGCTGGCGGACGGCTCGGACGTCCATCCGCAGGCCGTGGCCTTCGAGGCCCGGATGCCGGCGGGGCTCGCGCGTATGATCTACTGGCCCGCGGACGACGAAGAGCCGGGCTTCTGCTTCGCGGTCGAGAGCCGCAACAGAAAGGGCTGGAACCGCTTCCTGCTGCACCGCTACCAGCCGGCGGAGACCTAGGCCGCCGCCCGTTCCTCGGCCCTCAGCGTCAGAACTCGCACCCCGTCCTTCGTCACCGCGACCGTATGCTCGAACTGGGCGGAGAGCTTGCCGTCGGTGGTGACCACGGTCCAGCCGTCGTCCTCGGTGCGGACCGTGCGGCGGCCCTGGTTAAGCATGGGCTCGATGGTGAAGACCATGCCCTCGCGCAGCGTCATCCCGTGACCCGGCCGCCCGAAATGCAGCACCTGCGGCGCCTCGTGCATCTCGCGGCCGATGCCGTGGCCGCAGAAATCGCGCACCACCGAATAGCCTTGGCGTTTGGCGTGCTGTTCGATGGCGAAGCCGATGTCGCCGAGCGTCGCGCCGGGCTTCACCGCCTGGATGCCCTTCCACATGGCGTCATAGGTGGCCTTGACCAGCTTGCGCGCCGGGGCCGCGACATTCCCGATCAGATAGGTCTTTGAGGAGTCGGCGATGAAGCCGTGCTTCTCCAGCGTGATGTCGAAGTTGACGATATCACCGTCCTTCAGGACTTCGTCCGGCGACGGCACGCCGTGGCAGACCACCTCATTCCTCGAACTGTTCAGGGCGAAGGCGAAACCGTACTGGCCCTTGGAGGCCGGGCGGGCGCGCAGCTTGTTGACGATGAAGGCTTCGACCAGGTCATTGACCTGAAGCGTGCTCATCCCCGCCAGCGGCTGCTCGTCCAGATAGGCGAAGACGGAGGCCAGCAGGGCGCCCGCCTCGGCCATCAGCTCGACCTCGGCCGGGGTCTTGGTCATGCCGCCAAAGTCCGGGCCGCCTGATCCACGGACTCGACGCCCGCCGCCTTCAGCTCGCGCGCGACCAGTTCCTGGAAGGTCAGGCCGGGATTGAGTTCGCACAGCATGCCGATCTTGATCCAGAAGGCGGCCTGGCCGTTGGTCGAGCGGCAGGCGGCCTTGGCGGCGCGGCGCAGCTGCTCGTGCAGCTCGTCCTCGATATTGACGATGCCCATGGGGTGTCTCTGAGTACACGATATGTATGCGTTTCATATATTCGAATGAGGCGCGCGGCAAGGGGCGAGCAACATGACAGGGGGTTAAGTGGACGCCGCTGAAACCCTGCTCTAGGCGTCGTTGCGCTGAGGGGACCGCGCCATGACCCAATCGAGGACATCCATTCTGCTGCTCGGGGCGGTGCTGTTGCCGATCCTCTATTTCGGCGTCCAGATCGCCCTTTGGCCGACCTTCCCGGGCTATAGCCCGTTGACCGATGCGGCGAGTCTGCTGGGCTCGGACAAATCTCCCCATGCCGCCGTGTTCAATGCGGTCGCCTTCCTCTGCGGCGCCTGTGGGCTGGCGGGGGCAGCGGGCCTGTTCGGAGCGCTTCGGGCCGACGGGTGCCCGCTGATCCTCAATATCCTGATCGTTTTGGCCGTGACAATCGCCGCCGCGGGCTGCATCTGGGCTGGGCTGTTTCCGCTGCCGGACCCCCGCCACCGGATCAATCCGACGGGACCAGCCCTGCTGGCCGTGCCTCTGTTTCTGACCGTAGCCGCCTTCATGGTTCGAACGCTGAAGCCTTGGCGGATCGTCTTCATCGGCGCCTTGCTGATGCTGGTCGTCATGGTGCTGATCATGGCCGGCGTCATTCCCGTCGATCGAGCGGCATATGGCGGTCTGGTCCAGCGGTTCATCGCCCTGGCCGGGCTTGGGCCTATCGGCGTGGCCGGTTTCGCCCTGTGGCGCCGACCTTGACCCGTATCACTGATCCCGAGGCCTTCATCCTGGCCAACACCCGGCTGCAGCCCGTGCCGCATACGCCGGAGATTTCGCTCTGGCTGGCCGACGAGATCACCCCGATCTGGCGCATGACCGAGGAGGAGCTGGGCGAGATCGGCCTGCCGCCGCCGTTCTGGGCCTTCGCCTGGTCGGGCGGGCAGGGGTTGGCGCGCTGGATCCTCGACAACCCGGCCGAGGTCGCGGGCAAACGGGTCGTGGACTTCGCGACCGGCTCGGGGCTGGTGGGTGTGGCGGCGATGCAGGCGGGGGCGACCGAGGTCCTGTGCGCCGACATCGATCCTTTCTGCGGCGCGGCGGTGAGGCTGAACGCCCAGGCGAACGGGGTCGCCCTGAACTTCACCGATGTCGATCTGTTGGACGCACCACCCCCGCAGGTCGACGTCATCTGCGCCGGCGACGTCTGCTACGAAAAGCCGATGACCGAGAGCGTGCTGGCCTGGCTCTCGAAGGCTCGGGCCAACGGGACGCGCGTCCTGATCGGCGATCCGCACCGGACCTATTTCCCGAAAGAAGGGCTGGAGTTTCTGGCCGAATACCGGGTGCCGACGACGCGCGAGCTCGAGGATTTCGAGATCAAACGCTCAAGCGTCTGGGCCATGCCTTGAAGTGAGGCGATGAACGGCCGCGCCCGTTCGAGGCGCGGCCGAAACTCATCAGGCGGCGAGCGAGACCGAGGTCGTGCTGGTGGCGCTGTCGGTCGCCGAGTTGGCGTTGGCCGCATAGGCCGCCAACTGCTTCTCGAACAGGGCCTTGATCCCCGCCGTCAGTTCGTCTGAAGCCAGGGAGCCGTCGCCGTTCGTGTCGAGAGACGAGAAGGCGCTGGTCAGGCTGGTGTCGCTGCTGTCCTTGCCCAGAAGCGAGTTGATCTCGCTCAGGCTCAGCGATCCGGTGTCGTCCGTATCGGCGGCGGACAGCAGGCTGGAAGCCGTGTCAGAGGCCGAGGCGGATTGACCGGGGGGCGGTCCGGGAGGCGGGCCATGCGGCGGCCCCTTGGCCTTGAAGCCGGCGTCCAGTTCGGTCGAGGTGATCTGGCCGTCGCCGTTCGTATCCACCGCGTTGAAGGCGTCGGTCAGGCTCGAGGAATCGGCGCTGAGCGAGGCCGCCAGCTCTTCCAGACTCACCGTGCCGTCGCCGTTGGTGTCGGCGGCGTCGATGACCTGGGATGAGAAGCTGGAGCTGGAAGAGCCGGAGCTCTCCTGGCTGCCCAGCAGGGCGGACATTGTGTCAGCGCTGAAACCTCCGCCGTTCATCGAGGCGGGGGGAGGGCCCGGAGGCGGGCCAGACGGCGGGGAACTTCCGCCGCCTTCCGAGGCGAAGCCGGGCAAGGTTTGCCCGGTCGACCCGGTGGAACTCGTCTGGAACAGGTCGCGCAGGGCCTGGAGGGCCATGCTCGAACTCGCCGCAGACGATGAAGATATCTGCATCCTCGGCTCCTTGAGAGGAAACGCCGGTGTCCCGAAACCCTCTCAGGCCCCGTCCCGGCGCTCCGGAGACATGCAAAAATCCGTCCGCGAATGCGGCGAAATTATTGAAAAGATTGAGATGTTTCATCGATGAAACATCGGGCGCCCGTCTTCGCCCGAAACCGGCCCCAGGTCTTGCCGAAAGATGAAGCTCAGACGCCGGTGGAAGCTCCGTCCTCGTCGGTCAGATCCGGCGAGAAGTGGATATGGCGCTCCGGATTGGGGTCGACGTCCAGCTTGTGCGGGTCCAGGTCGGCGTCGGCGGGGCGGCCGGTCCCGCGCGCCTTCTCCAGCGCCTGATCGCGGCCGTAACCGGGGTCGGAAGGGGTCATGGCGGTCATGGGAGTCCTCGAAAACGCGTGGTCGTTTGTCGCTGACCGTAACCCTCTCGCGGCCCGGGCGTTCCGGTCACGCTTGGTGACGGATGGAAACACGCCCATGTTCAAGGCCATGAAGACCCTTCTTCTCGCCTCGACTGTTCTGGCCCTGTCGGTGTCGTCCGCCGGGGCGCAGGTGCGGCCGTGGGCTCCGATCGGGACGCCCGGGGTGTCGGGTCTGGAGACCCAGCGCTACGCCATTGAACGCCAGCGTCAGCAGGCCGAGGCCGCCGAGGCTTTGGCCCGGCAACAGCAGCTGCAGACCCGACTGACCCTGATGGAGCTACAGGCGCGCCGAACGCCCTCGCCGACGCCGGACAATCCCGTCCCCGCCCTGAGGTCGCCTGAACAGGAACGCGCCGCGCGCGAGGCGGCGACCGCCCGACGACAGGCGATCACGCAGGGCGTGGGCCAGATCGACAGCTGGCTGGATCGCCAACCGCATTAGGGCGTTCGATCCCGGCGCTTTTCTCGCGCGGCGGTCGGCGCTAGCGTGACCGGAGCTTCGGAAGGGATCGACGATGCGGTGGCAAGGCGGACGTGAAGGCGGCAACGTCGAGGACCGGCGCGGCATGGGGGGCGGCGCCCTGACCGGCGGCGGCATCGGCGTCGCGATCCTTGGGCTGATCGGCTATTTCGTCTTCGGCATCGACCCCTCCACGACCCAGCAGGTCGCGGGCGCGCTCGGCGCGGGCGGTCAGGCCGAGCAGCAGGGTCAGGTGGGCACGCCCAGCGACCAGGCGGGCCGCTTCGTCGACGTGATCGGGACCAATATCGATGACGTCTGGAAGTCGCGCATTCGCGGCTACGACTCCCCGACCGTGGTCCTCTACGAACAGGGCACCCCGACCGGCTGCGGCATGGGCCAGTCGGCGATGGGGCCCTTCTACTGTCCGGCCGACAACAAGGTCTATCTGGACCTCGGCTTCTGGCAGGAGATGGAGACCCAACTGGGCGCCTCGGGCGCCGAGTTCGCCCGCGCCTATGTCCTGGCCCACGAATACGGCCACCACGTCCAGAATCTGGTGGGCACTTCCGACAAGGTCCAGGCCCAGGAGCAGCGCGCCGGCGGCGGGGCCGCGGCCAACCGCTATTCGGTGGCCCTGGAGCTTCAGGCCGACTGCTATGCCGGGGTCTGGGCCAAGAACGCCGCCGGCGCCTCCAACGGTCAGGTCGCCGTCGACGGCGCCGATCTGGAAGAGGGTCTGAAGACGGCCAGCGCCATCGGCGACGACACCCTGCAACGCCGCTCCGGCCGCGAGGTCGCACCCGACAGCTTCACCCACGGCTCCTCGGCCCAGCGGGTCCAGTGGCTGAGGCGCGGCTATGAGAGCGGCGATCCGTCGTCCTGCGACACCTTCGCCGGCCTGCCCGGGATGAGCTGATTATCTCGCCAGCCGATCGCGGCATTTGTCGGCGGCGAAGACGACGTCGGGATCGGGCTTGTGGGCCTTGGAGCCCGGCCGGTCGATGCGCTGAAGGATGTGGCGCAGGATGTTGATCCGGGCCGTCTTCTTGTCGTCGGTGGCGATGACCGTCCAGGGCGCGTGGCCGGAGTGGGTCTCCTCCAGCATCCGGTCGCGCGCGGCGCTGTAGGCGTCCCAGCGGGCCTGGGCCTCGCCGTCCAGCGAGGAGACCTTGAACTTCTTCAGCGGATCCTCGATCCGCTCCTCCAGCCGTTTGGCCTGTTCTTCCTTCGAGATATCGAGCCAAAGCTTGATGATCAGGGTGTCGGCGTCGGCCAGCAGCCGCTCGAAGCGCGGCGCGTCCTTCAGGAAGCGGGTGTACTGTTCCGGGGTGCAAAAACCCATCACCGGCTCGACCCCGCCGCGATTGTACCAGGAGCGATTGAGGATCACGATCTCGCCCGCGCCCGGCAGGTGCGAGACATAACGCTGGAAATACCACTGGCCGGTCTCGCGCTCGGTCGGCTTGGGCAGGGCGACGACGCGGGTCTGGCGCGGCGAGGCGTATTCGGTGATCCGCTTGATCGCTCCGTCCTTGCCGGCGCTGTCGCGGCCCTCGAAGACGATCAGGATCTTGAGCCCCTTCTCGATGGCCCAGGCCTGGGTGTCGACGAACTCGATCTGAAGCTTTTCGAGCTCGCGCTCATAGTCGTTCTTCTTGCTCATCCGGTGAGAGTGGGCCGGTGTGTCTGCGACCGCAAGCGGGGTCGCGCGTCTGTCGTGGTTCTGCTTCAGTCTGTCCAAACGTCACCGGAGACCGAGCATGATCCCGATCGACCGTCGCGCCCTGATGACCGGAGCGCTCGCCGTCTCCGGCATGGCCGCCAATCCGGCCTTCGCCCAGGACCTGAGAATCCGGCCCGCTGGCTCGGCCGCGACGGGGCCGGACGCCGCGCTGGACATGGCCGCCGCCCTGGTGGGAGGCCCACCGGCCATCGCCGCCGGCATCGTGACGCGTGAGGGGCTGGAATGGTCGGGCGTGCGCGGGGTGCGTCAGACGGGCGGGACGGACAAGGCGACCCTGGACGATCGCTGGCACCTGGGATCGAACACCAAGGCCATGACCGCCGCCGTCTTCGCCCGGCTGGTGGATCAGGGCCGCGCGAAATGGGCCATGCCCCTGTCCGAGGTCTTCCCGGGCGCCACGCTCGATACCGCCTTCGCCGACGTCACCCTCGACGACCTGATGCGGCACAAGGCCGGGCTGACCGATGCGGCGATGGCCTCACCCAATGTGGCCCGCGCCGATCCTCGCCCGGTCATGGAACAGCGCGCCGCGGTGGTGGATAGCGCCCTGTCGCGCCCGCCCATGGGGACCAGGGGCGCCTTCGCCTATGCCAACATCAACTATGTGCTGGTCGGCGCCGCCATCGAGCGGATCAGCGGCAAGCCATGGGAAGAGATGATGGGCTCGGAGATCTTCCAGCCGCTCGGCCTCGCCACCGCCGGCTTCGGCGCGCCCGCGACCAATGCAAAGGGCGGCGCCAACGCCTGGGGGCACCGCGTGACGCCCGATGGGACGAAGACGCCGATGGATCCCGCCGGTGTCGCCGACAATCCCGCCCTCTACGGCCCGGCGGCGACGGCCCATATGACGCTGGCCGACTATGCGACCTGGATCCGCGCCATGATTGGCGGGGCGCCCGAGGGCTGGCTGCGGCCCGAGCGCATCGGGGTCCTGACCACGCCGCTTCCGGGCGACACCTATGCCATGGGCTGGATCGCCCGACCGGAGACCTGGGCCGGGGACACGGTCACCATCGCTCACGAAGGCTCCAACACCCTGTGGCACGCCATCGCCGTGGCCTCTCCGGCCAAGGGGCTGGGTTTCATCGTTCTTTCCAACGGCGGCATTCAGGGCCGCTCGACCGCCGTCCCCCTGATCCAGCGCCTGATCCGCGAGCGCGCGGCATAAAGATTAACGGCGGCGCCACCGGACCGCGTTCCGAGCGTTGCCGTACGACGAACGACGGTCAATGTTAGGGCGGCATGAAGCGCGACTTCGCCGATTTCTGGAATTTGTTGTGGGAGCTGGGGCTGGCGGCCTGTGCCGGCTTCGCTCTCATGAACGCCTTCGTCCCGCCCCAGGACCTGCCGTGGAAGCCGCTGGACCTGAACCACCCGGTCGGTCAGGCGACCAGCGCCAAGGTGGCGGATTTCGAACTCCCCTTCGCCGCTCCCGCCGAACAGGTCCAGGGGGCGACCGAGGCCTGCATCCAGACCCTGCGCGCGGCCGGGGTTGAGGTCGAACGGGTCCCGGACCGCGACGACGGCGGCTTCTGCCGGGTGCAGGGGGCGGTCAGGATCACCGGCGGGGCGGTGACGCCACTGGCGCCCAGCGACGTCATCATGCAATGCCCCCTGGCGGTGCGCTACGTCATCTGGGATCGCCAGATTCTCCAGCCGACCGCACGCGAAGTCTTTGGTTCGTCAGTGAAATCCGTCGACGATTTTGGAACCTACTCCTGCCGCCGCATCTATGGCTCGAGCCAGGTCAACGACCGGCCCAGCGAGCACGCCCGTGCCAATGCCCTGGACGTCGGCGGGGTGACGCTCGCCGATGGGCGCAAGATCTCGGTGCTGGACGACTGGAATGGAACAGGGCCGGCGGGACCTCAGGGCTCGGTCTTCCTGAAGCGCCTCAGGGACGGCGCGTGTCGCGTTTTCTCGACGGTTTTGACGCCGGACTACAACAAGGAGCACGCGAACCATTTGCATCTGGACGGGGCGCCGCGCAGCCTCTGCGCCACGGGACCGTCGCCCCGGACTCAGGCCGGGGCCCGGGCGCTGCAGACGCCGATGGCTCCCTGAGCGCGGCCAGACCTCACTTTCCACGCGAATCGAAACCGGTTGACCGTTGTGGATAGACGCGAGAGAACGTCTCCGCAGTCCGGATTTTGTGCGTGGGGTCCAAACCCATGTTTCGCTCCTTCGCCTGAACGAGCCGTCCAGATGGACTGACAGGCCTCTCCATGTGAGGGCCTGCCTGGAAAGCGCGTTTATGGAGAGCGCAGATATGGCGACCGGTACGGTCAAGTGGTTCAACCCCACGAAAGGCTATGGCTTCATCCAGCCGGAAAGCGGCGGCGCCGATGTGTTCGTGCACATCACCGCCGTTCAGAAGGCGGGCCTCGCTGGCCTGGATGAAAACGCGAAGGTCGAATACGAGCTGGAATCCCAGCGCGGCAAGACCTCGGCGGTCAACCTGAAGCTTCTCTGATCCGGCTCCCTCCCAAAGGAGGGGGACTTTAGAGATTGACGGGCGTGGGATCTTCGGACCCCACGCCCGTTTTCGTTTGGGCGTCGACTTTTCGCGTTGACCACTGGGCCAGGACGATGGCGGCCAGAACCAGTGCGCCGCCCAGGGCCTGAACCGGCGTCAGGGTCTCGCCGAACACCCACCAGCTGACCAGGCCCGCCACGACCGGCTGGACCAGGATGGTGACGGCGGTGATGGTGGCCGGCAGCTTGCCCAGCGCCCAGGCGACCCCGCCCTGACCCGTGACATGGACGAGGCCCAGACCGATGCAGGCGGCCCAGCCCGCGGGGCCCGTCGGGATGATCTGCTCACCCATGATCAGGGCCACCAGCAGCATGATGGGGGCGCCGACGGCGGTGGACCACAGCATGACCCTCTGGGCCGAGGCGGTCTTGCGCGCCGCCTGGATGGTCAGGAAGTAGCTGGCGTACCAGACCGTCACCGACAGCGAGAGGGCGTCGCCCAGCAGGGACCGGTCGGCCCCGCCCGAGTGATTGGCCCCCAGCGCCATGGCCGCCGCCCCGACCATCGACAGCACAAGCGCCACGAGGAACAGGCTTTTCGGCCTTTGTCTCAACACGACCCAGGCGAACAGGGTCACGACCACGGGCGTCAGATTGCACAGCACCGTAGCGTTGGCGACAGAGGTCAGGTGCAGGCCGTAGTGCCAGAAGCTCATGTCCAGGGCGAAGAACATCCCGGCCAGAGCCATCCACTTGCCGGGCCGGCCGATGCCCGCGCCGCCCAGTGACGCGGGCCGCCCCACGAAGGCCAAGAGCAGGGGCAGGGCGAACAGCAGCCGCCAGAAGCCCGCCGTCGCCGGACCCGTCTCGGTCAGCCGCACCAGCACCGGCGCGAGACCCAGCACCGCCGCCGCCAGCATCAGGACGATCAGGGCGAAGGCGCGGGAGGTCGCGGGCGCTGTCTCTGGCGCTGTCGGCGAGGCAGGGGAGGACATGCGCCGGGCCTAGACCCTGACGCGCCTGCTGTGAAGGCTTCAGGGCCGGATCACGGTCTGATCTGGCCGGTTCCGCGCACGACGTATTTGTAGCTGGTCAGCTGCTCCGCCCCGACGGGCCCGCGCGCATGCAGGCGCGAGGTCGAGATGCCGATCTCCCCGCCGAAGCCGAACTCCCCGCCGTCGGCGAACTGGGTCGAGGCGTTCCACAGCACGATGGCGCTGTCGACGGCGTTGAGGAAGGCGGCGGCGGCTTCCGCATCGTCTGTGATGATCGCTTCGGTGTGGCCCGAGCCGTGAGTGCGGATATGGTCCACAGCGGCGTCCAGCCCGTCGACGATCCGGACGGCGAGGATCGGCGCCAGATATTCGGTGGTCCAGTCGGCCTCGGCGGCGGGGATCATCGCGGGGACCAGCGCCTGGGCCCGGGCGTCGCCGCGCAGTTCGCAACCGGCGGCGATCAGGGCCTCCGCGACCGGGGACAGGAGGCGTCCCGCCGCCTCGGCGTCGACCAGCAGGGTCTCGGTCGATCCGCACACGGAGACACGGCGCATCTTGGCGTTCACGACGAAGAT
>Ga0209630_10001929_pt1 | contig 21047 bp, 38 predicted proteins | sample COG_01_FD_184745 | JGI IMG/M metagenome (GOLD analysis project Ga0209630, IMG submission 184745) | Pelagic Microbial community sample from North Sea - COGITO 998_met_01 (SPAdes) (version 2) | ecosystem: Environmental > Aquatic > Marine > Neritic zone/Coastal water | place: Helgoland, sampling... | reverse complement strand
AGTTTGTGTATCGTTTATATATGCTAGTGTCGGCATAATGATGGAAGCTTATGCTGGAGCAAAAACGTATGGAACTAAAAAAGACTATACGCGACAACAAAAGATTCAAAGAGGCGATATAGTCTTGCCAAGAATGGTTACGTGTAGACTTAAAAAACGTATGAAAGCTAAAAACGGAGATGAAGTTTGTATATACCAAGGACAAAATCAAACTTATGAAATGGCTATCGAAAAAAATTGTCCTAGAGAATATAAATGTAAATACAATCCGTACGGAGACGAACCTAACATCTACAGTGTGATAGATGGAATTAACGAGGCAATAAAATAATGGCAAAATTATTTAGACAGGTTTCAATTCATGAACCTCAAAAACATGGTACAACAATTGGTCGTAAGCCAATAACATCAACTATGAATAAACATAAAAGACGTAGTTTAAAAAGATACAGAGGTCAAGGCAGATAATGTTTATCGCTTTAGTAATGGCATGTCTTGTTAACGATCCTGACTATTGCAAAATATTAGAAGATCAACAAGGACCCTACGAAACACGAAAAGAATGTAAGATAAGAGCAATAGAAATGTCTAGAGATGTACATCGCCATATGCCTTTTTATAAACCTGTTCGGTTTAAATGTAAGTCTGTTTCAAACAGTGCACTTACTGCTCGATGGTAATTTAATCCCACTTCTTGTCGTGCATTGCTAGAGCAATAATGCTGTAATGAATAACTTTTAATAAGTCATCTCTATTATATCCTTCTTTCTTGCCATATCTTTGGCAATACTTGATAACGTTACCAAGAGCAAAACCCATACCATGACCCATGTCTTCGATAATTTCAGTGGACTGATATTTGTCTTTGCTGTAATGAGCGTCATAAGTAGTATCAATATATTCTTGCATTTCATCTAGAATTAAATCTTCTTTAAATGCATATATGATTTCTTCTTTTTTGTCATTTCTTAATAAATTTTTCATACTCGTTGAGTTCCCTTTGAATTACATCATAATGTTCAATTGCTGCTCTATGAACAGCGTTGTCTTTTTTCGCTAGAATCCAAGACCTTTGGACAAACCAATTACGATCAGTATTGTAGTTTTCTGTGGCGATATCTTCACCTTTAATTTTCGCTGCTCTCATTATATATTCTCTTTCTTGTAAATTTTATATGCTTCGATAGTACTATTGTTTTGAGCATACGGGTTACGTTCAATAAAGATTAACAATTCTTTCATTGTTAATCCTAAGAATTTGCAGTCCTTTTTAAGTACTGTCATTGCACCTTTAATTTGCATTACACAATCTCCTTAAAGCCAATTTTTGCAACTTCAAATTTCTTGAAGTCTTTTTCTGAAGTCCAGACTATGAACTCATCGCCAACCATTGAGCTGCGAAGTGGAGATCCATCAAACCTGTAATGACACACTGTAACACCAGACTGTGGCTTTTCAGACCAAGAAGAAAACGCATTTTGTGTTTTACCGAAAGCATCTTGTAATGCCATTTTCATATCGGTAAAAGGTGTTTCAACAGATGCAGCTGTATAAGGTATTCCGAGATAGCTGTCTTTGTGAGTGATTGATATATGCATAATAAATTTCCTTTCATTTAAATTATTATATAAGTATTATACCATGCTTTTATGTAAATGTACATAAAAAAGTGAGCAGATTTGAAAAAAAGTGATTAACATGTTTATTAAACATAATCTCCCCAATACTCATTCCAAGATCTTGAAACAACATCTTTTGCGATATCAATCTCGTATGACGTAAGTTCTTTTTCGAAAAAACTAGTAACTATGTTTTGAGCTTCCTGAAGAGTATCAGACTGAGTAATGATATTCTCTAGATCGCATCCAAAAACTTTTTCTTCGATATCCATGATTAATCTTTTTAAATTTGACATAATAAATTTCCTTTCATTTAAATTTTTATTATACTTAGATTATACCATACTTTTTCACAATTGTACATAAAAAAGTGAGCAGAATTGAAATTAAATGATGAATATGTTAACTAGTTTATTTGCAGATTCTAAACTCATCTATCATAGGAAATATAGGTTGAATGGCTTTAGCACAAGCAATTGCAATGTCTCTATGTTCTTTTTGAGTTTCTGGACCAGACCTTAATTCAACATAATGAATCCAAGAACGAATAGATCCATTCATATATAAACGAGATTCAGTAATGCCTTCTGGTAATAAAGCTCTAGCTTGTTCTTTTGCAATACCAAGTTTGATTGCTGCATCATATTCTTTTTTTGACATATGGTACATACGCATTTGAGATTGCTTCCATTCAAGTTGTAATTTATCGTCATCAACTTCAATTGAGTTCTGGCGATTCTTAGTATCTTGAAGACGTGCTTTGCGTAAATTATCTATATTTAACGAGAAATCTTTTGTTGGATCTGCGTATCTTTGACTAAATTCTTGAAATGAAAACGATCTATGTCTTAAAATTTGTCTTGCAATGTCTCTATATGTTTCAATTTCTAAGCAAGCACTAACCATTTCGAATGGCGACCAGTGTTTGTGTTTGATGAGATATCGTAATAATTTTTCCGAGGTTTCTTCGTTAATTTGGTTTGATGGGTTGGAGACACGGGCACAATACGCGATGAGTTCTTGCATATCGTTTCCGACGTATAATCCACCGACGTTGTAAGTGTTTGTTTGGGAATAAGATATAAGCCTAACATTCATTGTCCTTCTTCTTTCTTTTGTTTTAGTTTCCATAACATCCAATCATAATACCTTTGTGGTTCATCATCAGTTGTTTCTTCTATAATTCTATGGTGTTTTGCCGCTTTAGGATTTTGAGTTTTGATTTTTTCCATATGTTGTTCTGCTTCGTCTTTAGTATCAAAACGAGCAACAATCACTGGATCTTCTATTCGTGGTTCATATTCAATTCCGTATACGTAATGTCCTGTGCCAGTCATGTCCTGTGTAAATTTATTTGTCATAATTTAAAGTCTCCAAATTTTTCAGACGACATTCTTTCTCCTGATGCGCTTTTATCAAAAACTGGAGTATCATCTACTAATGTCTGCTGAGTTTCTTCAACATCGAATAAACGCATTTTGGCTCGATCAACACCAATTACAAATCGTTTGTAAAGTGTTGGATCATTATATCTATTCTTTAATTGTTTTACCATCATTTGACCTTGTTTCTCAAGTTCTTCAGTTGATATTAACGCGAACATGAGATCAGCGGTAGCGGGTAATCCAAAAGATTCGGACGTGTCTTCAAGGCCAACATCCGTATTAGAAAAACCTGAACGAGTCGTTTGCGTTGCAGAGAAGATCGGTACTTCGAACTCGACAGCAAGACCACGTAACTCTTCAGCAATTGCTTTAATGTAAGTGTATGAATTGATTGCTCCTCCCATTGATTTCATTCTAGATGAAGCACAGATATTTAAATAATCAACAAATATAATATCTGGTTCAAATTCTTTTTTTAATTTTAGTTCGTTTAGTAATGCTCTAAAATGACCAGCGTGAGCTGAACCTGTTGGATATTCTTTTACAATTAACCTACCAGTAGTTTTACGTGCAAGATTATTTACTTTTGCAGTAAACATATCTTTTGACATTTTATCAAGTTGATCGATTGGAACATTTAATAAGTTAGCATCGATACGTTCTGCAATCTTTTCTTCGGCCATTTCCATTGTAATATATAAAACATTTTTACCTTCAACCAAAGCAGCTGCACCAACGTGGCACATGAATAAAGACTTACCAACGCCTGTACCAGCAAGAGCAATGTTTAAAGTTTTCTTTGGAACACCACCTTTTGTGATTTTATTAAAGTAGTCGATGTCAAATGGAATACGATCTTCCTGTTTATGATAAAATTCATATCTTTCTTCTACGTTTTCTATATAATCGTGACCAACGTTTCTGTCAAAAGCTACACCTAGAGCTTTTTGTAAAAGTTCAGGCAAAGCATTCTTTGTTAATGATTCGTGTTTGCCATCAATAATACTGATCGATTCCATGATTGAATTATAGATGGCTCGATCTTGGCACCACTTCTCAGTGTTATCAAGTAGCCATTGATTATCAATTTTTTCTTTTGTAAAAAGAAGAGGTACAACATCCATTGCCATAGAATATTGATCATCAGACATATTTGTATTTTGAAGTTCTATAGCTAATGATTCAGAAGTTGGAAGTTTATTATATTTTGCTACATACTTTCCAGCTTCTTTAAAAAGTGTTTTGTATACACCTTGAAAATAATCTGGTTTAATAAATGGTAGAACTTTTCTCATATACTTCTCGTCAGTGAGAAGATTTCTTAATATAGTTTGTTCAATATTTGCCTGCATTATTTACTTTCTAATTGTCTTAGTAGTTCTCTATATTCTCTTATAACCATCAAACAATCTGGCATATCAGTTCTATAATTTATCCATATAGGTTTAAGTTCTTTACTGTTGGTGCTGTCATTTAAACAATCAGCTGAACTTAAATTATATGACACAACTTTTTCTAAATCATTTAGTTTATCAATATTAAAAAACATTATTTTTTTTCTTTCTCATGAGCAGCAATTTCGTGTGCTTCTATTTCTTTTCCAGTTGACGTGTCAGTAAATTTAGCAGTACCTTCTTCAACACATGTATCAAATACTGAGCTTAAACACGCAGCAGCTACTTGTTGTAGATCAACATTATCAATGTGAGCTTCAGGATCAGGAGAAGAAAGAACATGAAAGTTAAAACCTAATTGGTCTTTTCCTTCATCAACTTGAATAGATGCAAATTTAATTACAGTCTCTGGAAAAGCACCAGTCAAAATACGGCATGACCAATGTTCATCATTTTCTTCATGAAGCATCAATTCATAGTCTGTACCTTCTTTCATTGATCAAAACTCGGTAATGGTGTAGATGATACTGAATCGGTGTAATCACCATTTTTATAATATGTTCTAACTGCAATTTCTTTTGTAAGCATATTATCTTTCCAGCGATAAGTTACAATTTCTCTTCGAATAACACCTTCTAAATTTGATTCGATATTTGATGTAAATGGTCCTTCATTCATTATAACCTCTCCATCAATTCATTTGCTGCTTTAGGATTTTCAATCAAATGTTTACGAGCAGCATACAGTCTTTCAACTCTTTTTTTAATTGATTTATCTTTTTTATTTTCCTTAGATTTATTTTCCCAAAACTCGATCTCTTGGTTAATCACATCAATACCAAGAGTCATTGTTTTAACATCTCTAGTTACGCTTCTCATGTTATCTCCTCAAAATCAATAGTGGCATTACCGCCAATTTTGTAAACATCTGTAAGATAATCTTTGAAGTTTGTATCAGCAAAGATTGGTTTCCAGAACTCTTCTTCTAAAGTTTGAGCTTCTCGTACTTTAGGTTCAAGTAATTCACCAGTTTCTTGATTGACTCTACAATACCAACCATTAGATGGCTTTGCAACGTATTTACCTTGCATAGCAATGTCAAGCAAGCCAGACCACTTTTGCACTCCACCTTGCCAGCTGACACTGATAGGTATCTTAGACTTTTCTTTAACAAAACGAGATTTCTCAACGTTAATTACAAAGTCATAACCAACGACATCAGTACCTTTTTTGTTTTGTCTTCGTCCTAAGATCCAGATGTTATCAGCTGAATAATAGATACCTGTGCCGCCTGACACAATAGCTTTAGGGAATAAGCCAATTTCTTGGTATGTATGATTAACTGCCACTAATGGAATATTTTTCATATTCAAATATGGTGTGCACATACGAAATAAACCTTTTAACGCTTTAGCACGTGACATATCAGCCACAGACTTTTCATTGATAGCATCTTCCATTTCTTTCTTAGAGGCAAGGTTACCAATTGAATCGATCACAATAATAACTTTATCTTCACGACTTAAACCTTCCAATTGACCAACAATATCAAATTTGAGTTCTTCAACATTTGTAATTGGAGTATGAAGTACTCGAGTCGTATCAATTTCAAATTGCTCAAAATATTGTTGAGGTGAGCCAAACTCTGAATCATAAAATAGCAATACTGCATCTTTATATTTTTTTAAATAAGCACTTGCCATAATCAAAGCAAATGAAGTTTTGAAATGTTTAGAAGGTCCAGCAAGTACTGTTAGACCTGGTGCTAAACCACCATCGACTTCACCAGATAACGCAATGTTTATCATTGGTGTATCAGTTGAAATCATATCTTTATCGTTAAAGAACTTCGAATCAGCTAGGATTTCAGTTGCCTTGACTTTCGAATTCTTTTTTAATTTATCCATAATGGACATATACATCTCCTTTAATCAAATATAGTATATTATACCATAAATTCATCTAATTGTACACTACTATTTTCACTTATAATACATTCTCTTCTGTTATCTTGAGACATATAATCTTGTTGCCAAAGTTGATTGTCTAATCTTCCTTCAACAAAAGCAACTGCTTGTTTAGCCATATCTTGCGCTGTAGTGACTGGCACGTTTTGGCATATGTGATTTAAATTTTTACGTCCTCCTTGAAGAATAAAATCGTCTGGCATTTTCATTAATGAAAGACATTCACGAATCGTAAGAAAACGATCTTCCCACGGATGTGTTAGTTGAGTTGGCCTATGACCAACAAAAGCACCAATGTGATCTTTTGGAACTTCTATATTGTGCCACATAATATTACCTCCTGATTGAAGTTTATCATGTTTTCTTATACATTTATCTGCGTCTTTGTCAAATCCTTTTTGTCTCATCCAATCAGCTGCTTTTACAAAAGAATCATTTTTGTAAATCCATTCAAGTGGATTAGTTGTTTTATCAATACTTGATGCAAACTGCCTATGAGTTTTATTTAATTTTTCTAAAACATATGCGTAGTATGGATTTTGACTTGGTACAGCATCGTTCGTAAGTACATTCATAGGATCATCTGGATTTCTTTTAACATCACAAATAGCATCTTCTATTTTTTCATGCTTACGATTTATATATTCAAGTTGAGGAACTTTATCGCCTTTCCAGAAAAAATAAAATGTTCTATCTCTTACTTGAGAAAGCCCATGGAGTAAACTTTTTGTTTTAAATATTGAAAAAGTGTATCCGTGCTTTTGTCCAATTTTTCGTAAATCTTTGACAATTGGTTCTCCCATCTTGCTAGCCAGTCTTGGTGCGTTTTCTCCCCAAAAAACTTTGGGTGAGACAGAACCAAGTATATACTCTGCACTAGTACGCATCCAATCGTTTGTAGTAGATTCAGAGTTACTAGTAGGACTGAGACTAGACAAACCAGCACAAGGGCAGACAGTGTTAACAATATCAACAGACTTAATATCAGGAAGCTTATCACCTTTGAGAAGATGATAGGGAACTTCGTTTTTATAATATTCCAAAAGGTGTTTATCGTTTGCTTCAAATTCTTCATAGGATAAAATGTACTCAGGCCTTTTCCCAAGTACGTTTTGCATTGCGATAGTTTCTCCGCCAATGAGGGGTACAATACTTGCATAATTAGTCATATTTCACTTTCTGTTCTTTTTCACGATCATCTAAATCGTATTGTTTTCTATATTTATTATTAGATTTAATTACTTCATCAAGAACAGTAAGTTCACCTTGACTAAAAGCTGAAAATGCTTTTGTATCTTTTGGAAAACAAGCGCCACCATAACCTTTACGACCGTCTGGCCCTGGAACTTGAGTATGACTATGTCCAATACGTGGATCTGAACCTAATGCATTTACAATCACATTATATTTACCACCGTATTGATCTACTACATCTTTAAATTGATTCATCCAAAGAACTTTAGTTGCAAGAAAAGAATTGATTCCGTACTTTACAAATGCAGCTTCTTTTGCAGTCATATGATATACTGGACAAGGTGTACATTGAGAATGATTTTCGTATAAATCTAAAACCATATTAGTATATTTTCTTTTTCCACCAAGAACATGCATTGGAGGATTAATAAAATCGTGCAGTGCGTTCTTTTCAGTTAAAAACTCTGGATTAAAAACTACCATTTCGTTAACGGTGTATAAACATTCAACTACGTCTGGTGTAGTAGTTGATTTAATTACGATTGGACAATTAAAATAAGCAAGATCATCAACTACTTTATTTACGATCGAAGCATCTATTTTGCCGTCTTTTCCAAAAGGTGTAGGCACTGCAACAAAAGCTGCATCTAATTCTACTTTGCCCTTAAGCTCTTCAATCGTTGTTCCATATATTGGATCAACAATATGTTTTGTAACTAAACGCGTAGAAAAGCCATGATCAACAGCTTTCCCTACATACCCATGACCAATGATAGCAATATTAATTGACATTGTAATAATCCTTATACCAGTTTACGAAATTAGCTACGCCTTCTTCAATCGGTGTTTTAGGTTTCCATCCTAAATTTCTTAACTTAGTAGTGTCAGACCATGTTGATTGAGTGTCAGCAGGGTGCATTGGAACTAATTCACGAATTGCTTTACGATCAAGATTTTTTTCAATGTGATCGACAAAATCAACTAACTGAACTTGATCTCCATAACCAATATTATAGATTTCGTTTATATCTTCACTCAATATAATTCTATCGATAACTACGTTAATACCTTCTACAATATCTTCAACGTAAGTAAAATCGCGAATCATATCGCCAAAATTATATAATTCAATTGGATTGCCTTTTACAATATTATTTGTAAAATCAAATAATGCCATATCAGGTCTACCCCATGGACCGTACACTGTAAAGAAGCGTAAACCAATTGTTGAATTAATTTTTGATGATATCATTTGCGCTTCATTTGTAGCTTTAGAATATCCGTATGGGTTTTTTGCTACACCTAACTTTTCGTCTTCGTTCCATGGAAGAGTATTACCAGCCATAACACATGAAGTTGACGCATAGATAACTTTATCTACACATGCTATATTACAAGCTGAAATTAAATTATGTGTACCGACAATATTGTTTTGAATATAATCATCTGGACAATCTAAAGAATGTCTAACACCAGCATAGGCTGCTAAATGTACAACAACATCTGGTTTGTGATCTCGCATAAAATCAATTAATTTTTTTCTATTGCATAAATCAACTTCTCGAACATCAATACCAAAGTCTTTAAATAAAATATCCGCTCTATCTCTTTTGAGAGTTGGATCGTAATAATTATTAAAATTATCAAAAGCAATTACGTTGTGCCCTTGATTAATCAACTTAGATGCGAGGTGGAACGCAATAAAACCTGCTCCTCCTGTAATACATATTTTAGCCATTTAAGACCTCCGATAATTCTTGTTTTGTTATATCTCTATTTAGTGGGTGATTATCTAAGAAGTTTTCACGTTGTGCGTTTGCTTTGTTCCACAATTGCTGATCGTCCATTTCTTCAATTTCTGCTGGAGTAACAAGAAATTCTTCTCCATAAACTTTACCTTCTTCAGGATCGCATATTGTAATTGATCGAGCTTCAACACATTGTAACACTCGAGTTCTCCACCAACCAGATCCAGCATGATCGTACGCTGGCATTAAGTTACCCCATGTTGTTTCATATTCTTGTACCATTTTATCTTCAGTCAATCTTTCAGTTTTATATGCTCCACGTTGAGCACCATAAATTCTTGTTTCCCAATTTAATTCTAATTTATCAAGCCATTTACGAGTTTTAGTTTGTACTAACGAACTAAATATCCATGCTTTTGATTTCTTTTCTGGAGATGGAGCTTCAGGTTCGCCGAAGAAATTGTCAAGTCCACCTGGTTCTAATCCATAATTATTTTCATGAGAACGATTTAAATGATATGGGTTAGGATTAAAGCCGTAAACAAGTTCTTGTGGATAATTCATCAGCTTACTTAAATCACCACCTTTGAAAGTACACATTAGAATTTTATTTTTCTTTTCAGCAACCATATCAATTGCATCGATGTAAGATTGGTGATACTTCTTTATTTGATTTATATCTTTGACTGTATGATACTGATCGAGAATATGACCACGATACGCAGAGTCAGGACGTTCTTTTAAAGCTTTGCCATATCCAATTACACCATTCCAAATATCTTTAACTTGCCAATCATCAAAACCAAGTATAGCATCTGGTCTTTGACTTAACGCCCATAGGCCGTCAAAGATGCGTTGACAAAAACCATTAGGACTATGTAGATATACAATCACATGATCGTAATGAGATATATCTTCTCCGGGTTGAACATGTCTCTGTTCAACTTCGAAGTTTAAATCTTCTAAACAACGTGTTAAACCGTAGTGGCATAGAATTACGCCAATACGTTTTTTTAAATAACCGTCATAACGAGTTTGTTCGTGGTTCATACCAGTCACTAATATTTTTTTCATATTATATTTCCTGTTGTAGACCAGCCCAAGGTCGTTTTGAGAAAGCGTTATCCCAAACTGCAATATGAGCTTTTTTACAATTTTCAATCTTAATGTCAAATTCTGACATTTTAGATATATTTTCTGGATTGTCAAAAAATAATATTCTATCGTTTTGAGTTGTTAAAGAACGAAACTCGTCAAAAAGTTCTTGTAATTTAAATGGTGTTTTATATTGGTCGTTTATAATCATAATATATTTCCTTTCAATTTTATTATAATAAGTATATTATACCATGTTTAGGTAGATTTGTAAACCTTTAATTACACTTTTTTCATATTTTTTATCGTTAAGATTCCTGTTCAACGGACTAGGATGAGGAAGCTCATAAAAATTGTAACCCATTTTGTTAGTATAATGTTTCACTTCTTTACCTAATGTTATAACTTTCCTATAGTTTTTTACCATTTTATGAAATAATGTTTTATTAATTTCAAGGTTTTTGATAGACAGGGAGCTAGAGGGCTGAAGATTCGTAAAGCTGTATATTCCTACATCACATGCATCGAGCCAACGATCTAGTCTTTTTAAGGTTGGATTGCCTTCTCTCACTTTAGATGAAGGACTTGGACTATGTCCTATGATTAGAAGCTCAGATGAATTCATACGCAACTCTTGCTTCTACAAACATTTTTTCGGTATTTTTCCACGACTCTTTCCATCGAGGCGGAGTTTCATTTCTATTCATAATAACTCTTTTTATTCCAACCTGAATTATACCTTTAGCGCATTCAGAGCAAGCTGGCAGTCCGTGCACGTATAAAGTCGAGTCATTCAAAGAAACACCATTGTAAGATGCATTATATATGACATTCATTTCTGCGTGGACTACCAGCTTGTATTTTTCCTCTCGGTTATCATAACGATCAAGTGAGTCTTCAATACCTCGAGGAAAACCGTTATAGCCTTGCGCTAGGATTTGACCTTGTGCTCCTACCGCAACAGCTCCAATTTTTTTAGATGGATCTTTAGACCAGTTTGCAATGTGCGCAGCAAGTTCTAAAAATCTTTTATCCCATTTATTTGACAAGATCAAAATGCTTTTCATATACATGCAAGTTTTGAACTTGCCAAGTTATATTACCAATTGAAATTTGACTATCTTCATATAACGAATGAAAGTCATTATAATCTTTTATTAATTGTTCTAAAACATAAAGCTGCCAAGCATAGTCATTCTTATATCCGAACACGACATCGTTTGAACGCATTTGAACCACTGCGTGTAGCTTACTGTCGCGAATGTAATAAGTAACGGCATTAGTACATATAAAATCGTTTTTACCATTTTCTTCATAGTCCAACCATATTGATGGTCTTTGGTATATCATAGAAGCTCGACGGCTGTCTTTGTTTCTAATCAGCTCATCGAGTACCATACCATATTGCTGAAAGTATTTATCAGAATAAATCAGCAGACCATAGTTTGAATTTATTTCACCATATTTATTTGCGCTATATTTCCATGCTAAGGGAGGTTCACGATCACCACTATAAATGTCATTAATATTAGAGCTGTGAGACATATACCAGAGTATTTCTGCATCAATGTACTCTTCGTTTGGAACTCCGAAGATGGAAGATTCGTTTGCACTAAATGAACTGCCAAGCATTTCAATTGTACGTTGTCCAGTTTTGTCTGTTGTGAATCTTTCATCTTTTAACTCCTTTATAAAATAGTTTCGAATATCACTTACTTGCATTTTGTACTCTTTCTCTTAAACCACTAGTTGAAAACCTGTGATCTCTTTTATTAAAATATAAATCGATATCGCGCGCTTTACAAATATCTCTACCTGTAAAATCTTTATCGCGATATTCTACACCAAGAATTCTTGTATCGATTTTTCTCATTTGTAATATATCTTCAAGGTCTAATTCGCTGAGATATGGAATGATCTCATCTACAAATCTAACAGCTTGAAGCTGGGTGTATCGTTCTACAATACTTTGAACTGGTTTATTCTTTTCTGCGCGATCAATGCTTGGATCGATTTGCAATGCGCAAATAAGATAATCACATTGCTGTTTTGCGTCACGTAACATTTCAACATGGCCAGCATGTAGTAAATCAAATGTTGATGCAGTTAAACCTATTTTCATGATACTTGCATAGCTACGTAGATAAGAACTCCGAGGATACTAAAATTAATTACCATATTAATATAATTTGGATTTGGATTCATCATTTACTCCTTGGTCTATTTAAAAAATCACGATCTGGGTGTTGGCCTTCCATTTTACCATTAAGATATGAAGCAAAGAAAGTTGCGTAATTAATTAAATCAATACATGAATCTTCGATAGACTCAAAATTTTGTTTGTAATTAGGATCACCTTCCATTGCTTCGATGACAGATTGCATACGAAGAATTTTAGCATGCATTGTATCTAAAATAGTATTACAGCCGTGTACATAATAATCAGCTTGTTTAATTCTAGAGTTTGGGTTTTGATAATCATTTGATTTTTTTATTTGTATATCAGCTGCGCGTTTTAAAACTTGCAAAGAATACTTTTCGTTAGACTGTTTCATATTATTTCTTTCCATGCTTTTTCAAAAGTTTCTTCAGTGTTCGGCATACGTTCGTTATTACCCCAAAGCCTATGAGTGTAACTATCAACCATTCTTGTAACGTCTCTTTGACCCCAGTTATCTGGAATCACATGACCTTTTACTGCATAAAATATTTTATTTGCTTCTTTTTTAGTTAACTGCATATAGATTTCCTCTTACTTTTTTATTATTATTATACCATACTTTTGTTGAAAAGTAAACAACTATTTTAATAAAGTGGTTCAAATAAAAAATGTTTATTTTTATCATAATACCGCATACTTTCGGCATCTATCCAAAACCTTAGCGTTTGTCGATCCTCTGTTACCCAACTTTTCCATTCATTTTGAGAATGCAAACTTACAAAAAATCTATAACAAAAGATATGTTTATGTTGTCGTAATATTTTTTCTATTCTTTCGTATTCTAAAGACCAACCTAAATAATTTCTAAGTTTATGGTCTATTTCTACTATCAAAGGAGCTTTTACTGAAACTAGTTCTTCTAAAATAGTATAAAAATAATCTACATTCCATAAAGGTTTAAGTTCATCTTTATTAAATTCATTCGAAAAATGAAGAGTTCTTATACGATTTAACGGTCTTTTCTTATATCTTTCAATAAAAGGTTTGTAATCTTTCAAAGTCCATATTGGATTTCCTCCAATTTTTATATCTAAAAAATCAAAGTGCTCATCTGTTTCGAAAAAATCATGTACAACACTTTCATCGTTACGTTTAGATTTTGACCAATCATGACAATTTTCCAATATCAAAAATTTAACACTACTAGTTCTAATGCAAAACTTTTTCATGATTCCGGAGAACTTATAATTTTTTTAAATATATCTTTCATTACTGCAAGTTCGCCTTCTTCAAATTTAGTAAGACCGCCATCATTTGGTGTAACTGCTTCAAGTCTATTGATCTCGTCAAACAAGTACATTTTTATTTTATTTAATCTGTATTCATGATTTATCATTATTTAAGTCCTTGTTCTTTTGCCGCTGATAAGATGATTGGCGTAAACAATATTTCCATTTCTTCTTCAACTTGTGTCCATCTTTCAGCAGTAACAGAATAAGAATATCTTGAAGTATTGATTGGAACAAAACCAAAGAAAGATTTAAATTCAGATCTTCTATTCATAAGAGCATTATTGAAAAGATCATGCAATAAGTTTTGAGCTTTTCTAAACTTTTCTAATTGTTTATTCTTTGATCTTGAAAATTGGACTCTACCTTGTAAAGGTAGGAGCTCGTTTAGCTGATCAGCTAAATTTTTGAAACCTGAATTAATTCCCCAGTCATTTGTAAATAATTCTAATTGTGACATTTTGTTTTCCTTTTTTCATTTTAATAAGTATATTATATCATGTTTCTTATCATTTGTAAACAAAAAAGTGAGCAAAAATAAAATTAAATGATGAACTTGTTAAACATATTTTTTTTTAACTTTGTCCCAATTATATTCTCCAAAGAAACGATAATCGCCTGTTTTTGGATTTCCTATAAACATATAAACAATATCAGGGAAATTTCTCCAACCTTCTTTATAAGGATAAAACTTGCTTTTTTCAGTTTTATTAGCTGCGCATTCGTTAAGCTTTCCATTTACAAGACTTTCATCTGGAACAGTTTTTATTTCTACTTCTTCATTAGTTTTGGGATGTAGTAGATCTTTATATTCTCTAAGGTCATCAATAAAACTACATTCTTGTATTAACCTGCATTCAGGCGCATGGCCATATTTAACACTTTTAAGCACTTCATCATATGATCTTCCTCTTCGAGGACCTTCTTTTCCAAAAATGCTTTTAGCTTCTGTACGAGCTCGTGTTAAGTAAAAGTCTTGATTTAAATCTTTTACATTAAATTTTTTTATATACGTATTCAAGTGCACGATCTGCCTCCTTATCAAGTGGACGGTTTTTATACCAATTACCATTGTCTTCATCGAATTGACGACACAGCTGAGATATTTCAGCAGGTGTAATTGGATATTTTCTACGAACTGCATTACCTGCAGCCGCAATCATAATAGCATACATTTTAGCATACCAACCAGTTTTACTAATGGTTGTGTATTCAACTGCAAGCTGCTTAGGCCAAAATGGACAATCATGATACGATGACCATTCAAAATTTGCATCTAATTTATCTTTACGATATTTTGTTATTTCATTCTGAATTGCTTCAGGTAATCTATCAAAAAAACTATTTAAGTTTGCCTTTTGCGGCATTTCATGTTTTGCCATTAACCGTGAAGGTATAATAGAATCACCGTCAGTATGGCTGAATATAAAGTTGTCAGCGTTAGCATATTTGCCTGGGATGTAGTACATACGAGATAAATCTTTAGTTTGTCTATCTCCGAGATCTCCGAGTTCTGTTTGGAGTGCGTACCAAAACTTTTTAATGTCGTCTCTTTCAACTGGTTCTGTAAGAGGAAAGACGAGACGAAACTTTGGTTGATCACTTTTTGAACTTGCAGTGCTATAACACACGAAACGATAGGCAGAAAAACGTTTAACCAAATCATCTTTTAATTCTCCTTCTGGGGTATAATCGTCAACATCAACACAACACCAACTTGACCATTCAATAACATTATCGTTTGATCGAGTAGTGTTTTCTTTGTAAATAGCTGGAGACATAAGCATAGCCGCTTTTTTAGTCTCAAATGGCTTTTCAGATAACTCATAGAGAGTTTCTTCAAAAGCATCAAAGTCTTTTGCATCAATTCTTTTATCCGTTTTATTATCGAATATATTATTGAAAAGAGTCAGAGATATTGCCATGATTACCTTCGTGTGATGGACCTTTCCAATCTTTAGGCTTTACCAAATCTGGTAAACCAAGTGGATTAGGTCTTCCTTTTTTAATACCAACTTCTTTTGACATGTTAGCGTGATATACTTGATCCCATGCTTTATGAGCATCAACACCAAATACTTCTAACGTGCCGATCGCAAAAACACAGAGATCGATAATGCCATCGACAACTTCTTCTGGATTTTTTTCTTTAACAGCTGTTTTTGTTTCATCTAATTCTTCTTGCATCATACTGAGTCTAAAATCCATAAATTGTCTCAGTCTAGACCAATCCGATATTTTTTCTTTTTCCATCCATTTGTCTACACCATATTTTTGATGCATAGTTACCATATCATGGAACCAATTTCTACTCATTTAAATACCTCTTTGTTAAATTAATAATATTATTATACCATACTTTTGTTGAAAAGTAAACAACTATTTTAAAAAAATTCATCTAAAGTTGCTCTTGGTTCAGTTGACCAATCAATCGCGTCTAGAATAAGTTTTAACGGTTCAATGAATGTTTTCTCAAACTGTAAATCGTAGTCAACATATCTATCAATTTTAAATTCAGTTGGAAGCACTTCAGGAAAAGCTATGACGTTTTCACGTATTGGATTTGGTACTTTTAAATAACAGAATTTGATACGTGAACCATTTGTAATTAATTCGTATTTTTTTGTAAGCTTATTTTCTTTTAAGTACTTATTAAAAAGCAATGAACCACGACAATGAATTGGACAACTCTTTTTATATACTGTTGTTCTATCAGACCAGATAGTGATATTACTTACAGATCTAGGAAACGCGATTTTCTCTGGCGGTAGTGATTTAAAAAATTGTTTAAACTCGCTAATATATTTTTGAGTTTCGCTTTCGTTACCAGACACAAGGATTTTAAATACTTCTTTGAATTTATCTCTAACAACTTCAGGTGTTGATGATTTGATTGCTTCAATACCCATGATTTTTAGTTTTGGTTCTGCGTATTGTACACCTTCATTATTATGTACATTCAATATATAACGCTTTTTAGCTGTCCATATGCCACGATCGGCAATTACTTCACGACCCATTTCCATTCGCGGTTTATAACAATTCATGTTGTTATAAAGCTTTTCATAAGACTTTGCAATTGTTGGTTCAAACTTATCTTTACAAATCATATCAAGAAACTTAACTGGATTCTTAGGCGCAAACTTTTTAACCATTGGTCCAAAGTTTACATAAAGACTATCAGTATCAATAGCGATGACGTAATCAACATCGTCACTTCCTAGTAGTTCATTCATATATTTGTTTACAGTGCGTTCAGCCCACTGAATAGCTAATTGGCCAGTCAATGTTATACCTTCGGCTAGTCTTAAATCAAAGTATTTGAAATATTGATTACCAAGCGCGCCATATAAAGAATTCATAAGAATTTTGATGGCCATTTGTTGATTATTAAGTATATTGATTTCTTTGTCAAGCGCGACTGTTTTTTCTTTTTGATAAGAACTTTCGGCTTCAAGCATTTGTTGTTTGATTAATTTACGATCAGCATAGTAATCAACAATGATGCTTGGGATAACACCTTCAACTTTATGAGAATAGGTTGAACCATTAGCAGCAAGACTTTCAGTACCATTATACGGTGCTGCATGCATATAGTGTTCAACACCACTTGTTTCACCAGCAGATACCAGCGTTTCAGGACTCATATTCCACTGAACAATAATATTTGGATATAGAGAATTTAAATCAAAAGAAACTACCCAATCATGTGCGCCAACATGCGGATCTTTAACATAACCACCAGCAAACTTAGATCTCAACGATTCTGGATTATGAGCAGGTGATGCACGTTTTTCAGATAAAAGTTTACGATATATGATTGATTCCCATATTGACGTTACACCAAATGTTTCAGTATAGTTGACGCCACCTTTATAAGCCATAGTCATGGCAAGAGTAATCAACCCCATCTTTTCTTCAATACGATCAACCAATTCAACGTCTTTCATATTATAGTCGATATATTTTTGAAAATCAGATTTGTATAGATTTTTAAGAGAGCCAGCTTCTTCAAAGGATAGTTTACGTTCACCAAGAACAACATACGCAATATGATTCAAAGCATATGATTCTTGTGCGCCATATGAATAACCAAACTTTTGAAAGAGTTCTAAGTAATCAAGTTGTTCAATACCTTTAATATCGTACGCAATAGCCGATTTACCTCGACGTGTAATTTCGCGTTGATCAATCATTCTCCATGGAGAAAAAGCTTTACAAGCATCAACACCAAGTATGCCAGATGTACGATTAATTAGATATGGAATATCAAAGAATCGAACATTCCAACCAGTAACAACGTCTGGAGTCTTATCTGGATCAGACCAGAAAGATAAAAATTTTGTTAAGAGACTTGATTCATCGCGGCAGCGATAATATCTTACAGGTTGAATGAGAGATTTTTCAATATCGAAATCGCCATAACCCCAGACATGATATAATTTAGACTTACTTGATTTGTAAGTAATCGAAAGAATTCTTTGAGATGCTTCTGCTGGTTCTGGAAAGCCATCTTCATATTCAGTTTCAATATCAAAAGTACCAACATCAATAAACTCACGTCTAAATTTAATATCACGCGGAAACTTTTGAGTAATATATTGTTGAAGATATTTGTGATTTCCGTAGACCTCACGACCAGCTACGTTTTTATTCGCAGTTAGCCACTCTTTAGCATGACGCATATTGTCCATTTGAATTGGCGCAATATTATGGCCGTCTAAAGACTTCCATTGACTTTCTTCTTTACTTGGAACAAAGAAAACAGGTTTGAATTCGTTATCTCGTTTGTAAATACGTTTAGCTTCGTGGTTGTAGCCACGATAAAGAACTGTATTACCATAACGACATACATTAGTATAAAAAGACATTTCACCTCCAACGAAAATATAATATTATTATACAACGTTTTTAGCGGTTTGTACACAAAAAAATGAGCTAAACAGCAAAAGATTCTCCGCAACCACATTGCGCTGTTGCGTTAGGATTAATAACTTTTAAATAAGAACCACCGAACTCTTTTACGTAGTCAACAGTGCAACCAATAACAAACATTTCTGCAGTTCGGTCTAACACTAGAATATTTTCAACAAGTGTTCCTTTTTCTGAATCATCAATCATGTCCCACTCATATTGAAAACCTGAACAGCCACCACCATTGACTGCGAGATAAGCATACTTTTTATCGTGTGCTTTTATAGTAGAACTTAAATAGTCTTTTGCATTATCAGTTAGTTTTATCATCGTATTCTAGAAACAGAGCCGTTTGGTTTTGCTAGGAACGCTTCGAATGAAACATTGGGATAGTCTTTTTGTAATGACAAGAACATCTTTAAATTCGGCATAGCGTCATCAAAAAGTCTTATACGTTTATATATTTTTTGATCTAAGTACTTTTTGAAGATAACTTTTTTATTATCAGCTGCTGGTCCACCTCCAAGGTTTCCAGCGCGTTCAACATAGATTCTATCTATGTCAATTCTTTGATTTCTAAATGTGTCTAAAAATGTTTTCTTATTGTCAAAGTTAGGTCTTGCAGTTACAATAATAACTTTAGATCCTGCCTTTGTAGCATTCTTAAGTATTGCTCTAACTTTGTTAATCATTCTTGCAATTGGTGTGGATGTTTTTTGAAAGACTTCAGCATTTTTGAATTCTCCAAAATCGTATTCTTCACCAGGTTTTTTCTTATAAGTATTAAATTCTTGGTTATCAAGTTTCTTAACAATTTTACCGTTTTTTACCACATGTACTTTAGCTTTAGTTATAAACATAGTTTCGTCTATGTCAAAGATCGTTAATCCTTTTCCTGCAGCTTCTTCTAAATGTGTTTTAAAATTTTTCATTAGCCATACGGTATTTGAGAAACTGTTACTGCTCTCATTCTTTCTACTAAGCGATCCGCGCGATTAGTAACTTGACGATACCATGCAGAGTCTACCATTTCATCTGCAGCTGCATCCCAATCTTGAGCATCTACTCCGCGTTTCATTCCTTTAAATTTTGAAAGTCTTGGCCTTCCCATATTAAACATCATGTTAGCAATAATTAGTTGGACTTCTTCTGGGAGTCCATCAAATTCAGGATATAATCGCTCGCAGTCGGAGATGACTGTTTCAACGTCATTATTAAATGCTTCTGCAACTCTATCTTCTGAGACAGGTGTTCCAACCTCTTGTCCACTCTCTGGATCAGCATCGAGCACCAAATGACCAATACCGAAAGTAGGATAACCAAGATGGTCATTATATATTTCATATTTCACTCCTTCATCCACTTCAAGTTCTTCACGTAACTTTTCTATATTCATATTATATCTCCTTATTAAAATACTATTTATAATAAAAAAGGCGAGCACTGCCCGCCTGATTTAATTTGATTACAATACTAATATCTTTCGTATTCTTTAGCAGTTTTCTTATTTAATTGCATAATGATATGCTTTAAATCTTGATCTCTGCCATAGAAACCAAGTTGCTGCAATTCTCTTGCTACTTCAGCATTTGCAGACATTTGTCTACCTATGATGATTGCTTTTAATGTTTTCTTAAAAGCTTTAGCAATAAATTCGCATACTTGACATGTGATATTGTAAGTTGTAGTTAAAGTTGTCATTTAATTAATCCTCGTTAATTTATTTAATTGAAATTTTACGAGGTCGCTTCTCTTCTGGTAGAACTACTTTTAAATTAACAGTAAGGATTCCATCCTGAATGTCTGCACCGTCTACTTCTGTATATTCAGACAGTCTAAATGATCTATTAAACTTTCGAGCACTGATACCTTTATGTACGTAGGATTCTGCTTCTCTTCGCTTTGGCCTATCGCCTATAATAGTCATAACGTGATCTTTAACTTCAATATCAATATGATCTTTTTTAAAGCCGGCTACCGCCATCTCGATTTCATATGTTAAATTGTCGTGTTTGACTACGTTATACGGTGGATAAGTATCCTTCGCGTGTGAATGAATATTTTCCAGTTGATCAAAAATGTGATCGAAACCCAAGAAAGCATTTCTCGGGTAAATAAAGTTCTTAGTCATAATTGCCTCCTATTGACTAGCAAGGTTAAACGAGACCCGATTATCGGCGCCTCTATAATATATATAGTATCTACTTTCTCAATTTAAACCAGTAGATGCAAATTTTTTTTCATAAGCTATATGGAATTTTTCTTCTCTTACCCAGGCTTCT